>OLOO01000138.1_pt1 | contig 76348 bp, 83 predicted proteins | sample 1672621 | NCBI WGS metagenome assembly OLOO01 (sample SAMEA3136706, study PRJEB25190) | human gut metagenome | biome: human gut; feature: human-associated habitat; material: faeces | place: Austria | collected 2013 | reverse complement strand
ATCCAATTGTAATGCGATTTTTAGGCTTTACATTTATTACCTGGTTGAGTTGCTCATCAGAATAATATCTATAGCCACTTACTGTAGTATGATGCGGATGAAGTTTTCCATTTGCATCCCAATTTCGTAATGTCTGAGCAGATACGCCTATAATTTTTGAAAATTCGTGTATAGAATAATATTTACTCAAAGTATCAACTCCTTTCAATAATATTCTAGTCTAATATCTTATAAAACTCAATATCTACTTATATGATTTTATAATTTATCTTTAACTGTTAATGACCTCCTGTTCTCCAATGGAAGCTTCCAACTGTTGCTTTTCAAACATATCTTTATAAATACCATTTTTCTGAATCAGTTCGGTGTGTGTTCCAAGCTCTTTCATTTCCCCGTTTTCAAGTACCATGATCAGATCGGCATGCTGTACCGTGGAAATTCGGTGTGCGATCAGGATAGTTGTTTTTTCTTTACGATCGTCCCTGAGATTATGTAGGATATGTTCTTCTGTATCGGTGTCGACAGCGGAAAGGGAGTCATCAAGGATCAGAATCGGTGCATTTTTTATCAGGGCGCGGGCGATGGAGCTGCGCTGTTTCTGACCGCCGGAAAGCGTAACGCCACGTTCGCCGACGATCGTATCATAGTTGTCCGGAAAATTTGCAATATTATCGTGAATGCAGGCTGATTTTGCTGCGGCGATAATACGGCTCATATCCTGTGATTTTGTACCGAATGCAATATTTGCTTTCAGAGTATCGGAAAAAAGAAAATTATCCTGTGGTACATAAGCAATATTTTCACGCAGAGTTTTCAGCGGAATTGTGTTGATATCATGGTCATCCAGATAAATCATGCCTGGCTCGGTGTTGTAAAGCCGGAGCAGGAGATTGACCAGAGTGGACTTTCCGTTGCCGGTGCGCCCGATGATGGCAAGGGTTGTCCCGGATGGGATGTCCAGATTGATATCATGCAGTACCGGAGAAGTATTTCCAAGGTGCGTAAAGGTCAGGTGATCAAAACGGATATCCCCGTGCAGGGTATCTAAAGTTGTGACAGAAGCAGTATCTTTTACATTTGTCTGTGCTTCCAGGATTTCCTGTACACGGCGGATGGATGCAGTTCCCTGGGAAAACATGACGGCAGCTTCCGAACAGGCGAGCATCGGCCATACCAGCATATTGACATACTGATTGAAAGCTACGAAGCGTCCGAGTGTAATCTGTCCGATCAGGGCGAGGTATCCCCCATAAAGGAGTGAGGCAAGACTGGAAAATCCGATGATCACATCCAGAAGCGGGATCAGGATGGCTTCCAGCTTTGCGATGCGCATGCTTTTATCCATGGTATCCTGGTTCTTTTTGGAAAAAGAAAGGATTTCTGCCTGCTTGCGAACAAAGGCCTTGATCACACGGATCCCGGAGAAGCTTTCCTGTACAAAGTCGGCAAGATTGGAAACACTGTCCTGACGTTCGGTGTAGAGGTCATCCAGTACCTTTCCATAATGCATATAGCCGAGGCAGATGATGACCATCGGGATCAGTGCCAGAAGGGTCAGTTTTATATTGACATAATACATCATCTGGCAGACGACCAGGAGCGTCATGACTATGGAATCAAAGATGCAGATGACAGCAGGGCCAAGTGCCATGCGAACCGCATTTAAGTCACTGGTAAACCGGGTCATCAGATCACCTGTTTTGTGGTTGTTGTAGTATTCCACATCCATAGTTTCCAGATGGGAAAACATTTCATTACGCAGTTCACGCTCGATAATACGTGCGGTTCCAAAAAGAAAATAACGCCACAAAAAACGGCCGACTGCAAGCAGAAGACCAATCAGAAAGATCCCAAGAAGACAGGTACGAATGGAACTCCAGGTAATGCTGCGCGCGGTAAGACCATCGGTAATGATACCGGTCAGTTTTGGAATAAATACACTTGCCGTATCTACAGCAAAAAGAGTAAGGATTCCGGCAATATAGCGATATTTGTATCGTCTGACATATTGCATGATAAAGGGCAGTGGTTTCATATCAATGCCTCCTGAAAATGATAATTTTTTTCTATATAAACTATTATAGAGGATAGAATCTGGGGTGTCAAAGATTCCGTCAAATAAACGGGAAATACTTTGTGAAACAGGGGAAATTTCGTGAAAACGACGATTGCAATTTAAGATACATTTTTCTATAATGTCGAGAGGTAAAATGTTAATAAGATAAACAGAGGGAATATATGAAAACATTACAGAAAGATTTGACGACCGGGAATCCGGGAAAAATTATTTTTAATTTCACACTGCCGATCTTCATTGGAAATGTATTTCAGCAGTTCTACAGTATGGCAGATACGATTATCGTAGGAAAGTTCGTGGGAACCAAAGCACTTGCGGCTGTTGGAAGTACGGGAACGATCATGTTTCTGATCAATGGATTTATTCTGGGAATGACGGCAGGATTTACCGTACTTACGGCACAGAAATTTGGCGCGGGTGATATGAAAGCAATGCGCAAGACTGTAGGAAATGCCGCGATTCTGGCGATTATTATGTCTCTTATTATGACTGTGCTCGGAATGATGGCAATGAAACCGCTTCTTGGGATTATGAAGACACCGGATGATATTTTCAAGGATGCCTATGCGTATATTATGGTAATCTGTGGTGGAATTGCGGCGCAGATGCTATATAACTTTTTATCCAGTGTCTTGCGGGCACTTGGTAACAGCAAGGTTCCGCTATATTTCCTGATTCTTGCGGCGTTGCTCAACATTGTGCTGGATATGGTATTTATCATTGCGTTTCACATGGGCGCAGCCGGTGCGGCATGGGCGACCGTGATTTCACAGGGGATTTCGGGAATCCTGTGTCTGGTATATATTGTGAAGGCAGTTCCGATCCTGCATTTACATAAGGAGGACTGGCGTCCGAGCGGACATCTGCTGAAGATCCAGCTTGCAGTCGGAATCCCGATGGCTCTTCAATATTCGATCACAGCGATCGGAACCATGATGGTACAGACTGCCCTGAATCTGCTTGGCTCCACACAGGTAGCGGCATTTACCGCAGCGAATAAGATAGAGCAGATCGTGACGCAGGCATATGTTGCGATGGGAACCACGATGGCAACCTATTGCGCACAGAATATTGGAGCGGGTAAGATCAAAAGGATCCGTCAGGGATTTAAGTCAATTACGATCATGGGAAGTATCTATTCAGTCGTAGTTGCGGCGATCATTATGACGGTTGGGAAATATATGACGTATCTGTTCTTGTCTGGGGATCTGACAGAAATTATGCATTCCGTGGATATTTACCTGAAATGCGTTGGTACTTTCTTTATTCCGCTTACCGTTGTAAATGTTTACCGGAATGGAATCCAGGGAATGGGATATGGACTGCTCCCGATGATGGCTGGTGTGGCTGAGTTGGTTGGCAGGGGCGTTGTTGCCATGATCGCGGCAGGGCAGAAGAGTTACTTTGGAGTATGCATGGCAAGTCCGGCGGCATGGATCCTGGCAAGTGCGTTGCTGATCGTGATGTATTATTATGTGATCCATCAGAATGAGAAGCGGTTTGCGAAGTATGCGGATGAGGAATAGAAAAGTTTTCTTTATAAAGCAAACGGAATGAATAACAGCTCCGGCGAATATACTTTTTAGTAAAGTGGTTCGCCAGGAGCTGTTTTTATGCGCCTTTTTTTATACATATCTGACTTTATAGTCCCTTTTATGATTTTGTCTATTCTTATATATGGAATTTTTGCAGGAGTGAATGTATATGATACTTTTATTCAGGGAGCAAAGCGTGGATTTTGGACGGTCGTGCGGCTGATGCCGACGTTGATCGGATTGATGGCGGCAGTGGGGATTTTGCGTGCATCGGGTTTTCTGGAATTTATATCGGAAATAATTGGAAATGTGACGGAGCAGATTGGATTTCCAGGGGCATTGGTTCCGCTTACGATTGTGAAAATGTTTTCGTCCTCTGCCGCAACGGGATTATTGCTTGATATCTATAAGGAATTTGGAACGGATTCGAGAAACGGAATGATCGCTTCAATTTCGATGGCGTGTACGGAAACGATTTTCTATACGATGTCTGTGTATTTTATGTCAGCAAAGGTGAAAAAAACCAGGTATACTCTTGCCGGAGCACTTATTGCAATATTTGCAGGGCTTGCAGCGAGTGTGTGGCTGGCAGCACTTGTATAAATAAAAGTTGTATATAAAAATTATCGAATGTTGTATTCAGATTTTTTGAAAAATGTATATATCGCACAATAAAAATGACTACAATTAACAAAAAATGTGCAAAATCTTGACAAAGAATGGAGAGAAACATAGAATATAGTCTATAGATGGTTCGAATCCAATTTTTATACGAAAAGGAGCAAAACATGAACGCAGCAGAAATTATTAAAAAAGATTTGGATGCAATTTATATTGGGAATCTGAGCACGGTAGATGACAATCTTACATTCCCAGAGAATGGAAAATACGGTGCTCAATTTACCTGGGAGACAGGGGAAGAAAGATTTATTGACAATACAGGAAAGGTACATCGTCCGCTGCATGGCATGGGAAACCGTAAAGTTACACTGACGGTTACCGCAACATATGAAGGATGTAGTGAGTCAAGAGAATATGTGGCGACCGTATTGCAGGAAGCAAAAGAAAATATCGTAAAAGAAGTACGTAAAGTCGTCCTTAATGCACTGGTCGGTGAAGAAGCACATCTTCCGTCTGTTGTGATCGTATACACAGAAGATGGACGCCGCATGACAATGCCGGTGAAATGGAATACATATGAGCCGGCAAAAGAAGAGACAGTGGTTGCAGTTGCAGGTGTAATCGATGGAACAGAAAAGGAAGCATCTGCAGAGATCCATTATAAAAAGGAAATAGTACCAGTAAAAGGACCGGAGAAAAAAGTGGGTTATTTTCCACTTGGACAGGTTCGGTTGAAAGAAGGAACTCTTTATTATAAATACCAGAAGCTGATGGAAGAATATCTTCTTGGAATTGACGATGACCAGATGCTTTATAATTTCCGCAAAGCGACCGGACTGGATACAAAAGGGGCACCTCCGATGACCGGTTGGGATGAGGAAAGCTGTAAACTGAAAGGGCACACGACAGGACATTATCTGTCAGGTATTGCACTTGCATTTGCAGCAACCGGCAATCCAAAATTTTTAGATAAAGTCAATTACATGGTAGCAGAGCTGAAAAAGTGCCAGGATGCATTTGCGGCAACCGGCAAATATCACAGAGGATTTTTAAGTGCATACTCAGAGGAACAGTTCGATCTTCTGGAAGTATATACCAAGTATCCGGAAATCTGGGCTCCGTATTATACTTTGGATAAGATTATGTCCGGATTATATGATTGTCATGTACTTGCCGGAAATGAGACGGCAAAAGAGATCTTGGACTTGATGGGAGACTGGGTATATGACAGACTTTCCCGTCTGCCAAAAGAAACACTGGATAAAATGTGGGCAATGTATATTGCAGGTGAGTTTGGTGGTATGCTTGGAACAATGGTAAAAGTCTATGAGCTGACCGGAAAAGAAAATCATCTGAAGGCTGCAAAACTTTTTGAAAATGAAAAGTTATTCTATCCGATGGAAGAAGAATGCGATACATTGGAGGATATGCATGCAAACCAGCATATTCCGCAGATTATCGGTGCAATGGATCTGTATCGGGCAACTGGTGATGAGATTTATTGGGAAATCGGAAAGAATTTCTGGAATATCGTGACTGGTGGACATACATATTGTATCGGTGGGGTTGGTGAGACTGAGATGTTCCATCGTGCAAATACAACGTGTTCTTATCTTACGGATAAGGCTGCTGAAAGCTGTGCAAGTTATAATATGCTGCGCCTGACCAGTCAGTTATTTGAATATACGCGAAGCGGCAATCTGATGGATTATTATGATAATACGCTGAGAAATCATATCCTGACATCAAGTAGTCATAAATGTGATGGTGGAACGACATATTTTCTTCCACTTGGTCCGGGTGGCAGAAAAGAATTCTTCCTTTCAGAGAATTCCTGCTGTCATGGAACCGGTATGGAGAGCAGATTCCGCTATATGGAAAATATTTATGCGCAGGATGAAGATGCGCTTTACATTAACCTTCTTGTAGATTCCGTGCTTACGGACGAAAATGGAAAAACGATGATCGAACTTCAGAGTGTGGATGAAGAAGGTGTAATGGAAATACGTTGCCAAAAGGATCAGAAAAAAGTTCTTAAAATCCATATTCCGGCATGGGGACAGAAGGATTTTAACGTGTCTGTAAATGGAAAAGTTCTTGCAGATACAGCACTTCATGATGGTTATATGGTAATTGATGCAGATCCGAAAGCCGGAGATGTGATCCGACTGGAACTTCCGATGGAATTCCGTGTGTTGGATAACAAGTCTGATGCGGCATTTGTCAATCTTGCATATGGGCCATATATTCTTGCGGCACTTTCAGAGGAAAAAGAATTCCTTACAGCACCGGCAGTAGAAGAAATTCATATGGTTGATGGAAAATTACAGTTTGAAGCGAATGGAATGAAGATGATTCCTCTTCCAAAAGTAGATATGGAAGCTTATCATGTATATTTTCATAAAGAATAAAAATAAGAAATAAAAAGCAGGAGTGTGCAGTTAAAAAATGTACACTCCTGCTTTTTAGTCATATCAGTTATATCATACTTTTGCGAAGATAAGAGATTTAAATAAAATCTTCTTGACGGATTCTGCAAAACAGTGGATAATATTGCACAGTAATCACATGTGACAAGACAGTAGATTATACACTAAAAGAATGACAGGAGCAGGAAAAAGTTATGAAAGAGTTTCTAAGAAAGAAAAATATTATCTTTTCAGCGAAGCGATACGGAATCGATGCGCTTGGGGCAATGGCACAGGGACTGTTTGCATCGCTTCTGATCGGTACGATCATCAGCACACTCGGAGAACAGCTTGGTATAGGAATCCTTGTAACAGTAGGCGGTTATGCGAAAGGAGCAACCGGAGCTGCGATGGCAATCTCGATCGGAGTAGCACTTCAGTGTCCGCCACTTGTATTGTTTTCACTGGCGGCAGTCGGAATGGCAGCAAATGAACTTGGGGGTGCCGGAGGACCTCTTGCGGTTTTGGTCGTTACGATTTTTGCAGCAGAATTTGGAAAACTGGTTTCAAAAGAAACAAAAATAGATATTATTGTGACACCATTTGTGACGATCTGTGTGGGGGTTCTGCTTTCACTGGGATGTGCACCGGCGATCGGAGCAGCGGCAAGTACCGTAGGAACTGCGATCATGTGGGCGACTGAATTACAGCCATTTTTCATGGGAATTATCGTATCTGTGATTGTTGGTATTGCGCTGACACTTCCAATCAGCAGTGCAGCGATCTGTGCGGCACTTTCACTTACCGGGCTTGCAGGAGGTGCTGCTGTAGCCGGCTGCTGTGCACAGATGGTTGGTTTTGCGGTTATGAGTTTTAAGGAAAATAAATGGGGTGGTCTTTTTGCACAGGGAATAGGAACCTCGATGCTCCAGATGGGAAACATTGTGAGAAATCCGAGAATCTGGCTTCCGCCGACACTGGCATCCGCAATTACCGGTCCGGTCGCAACCTGTATCTTCCATTTGAAGATGAACGGTGCGGCAGTGGCATCCGGAATGGGAACCTGCGGACTGGTTGGACAGATTGGTGTGTACACTGGCTGGGTAAATGATATTGCAGAAGGAACCAAAGCTGCGATCACCGGAATGGACTGGGCAGGTCTGGTGCTGATCTGTTTTATTCTTCCGGCAGTGCTTTCCTGGGCGATTGCGATTCCGATGAGAAAATGTGGCTGGATCAAGGAAAATGATCTGAAACTGGATTTGTAGATTCAAGTGTAAATTATATAAAATGTGTTTGATGGGCTATCCTGTGGGAATGTTTCGGATTCTCACAGGATAGTTTTATTTTGTGTGAAATAGGATCAATCTAATAAATTTTTTTCCACCTCATCATATACGATCTCAAATGGCGCCGGTCCCACATCCAGTACCGCCCTGTGAAATTCTTTCTGGGAGAATTGATTTCCCAGGGCATCTGCCATCTCCTTTTTCAATTCATAAAATTTCAGGTATCCAATATAGTATTTCAGATAATTGGCAGGACTTCCAATGATCAGTTTGTAGACACTCTGTACTGCATTTGGATCATTGATCCCGTAATCGCTGAAAAAGCGGACTGTATCAGTTACAGACCAGCCGTCATAATGAATTCCCATGTCTGCAAGTGCATAAAGTCCAAGAATGACAGAACTGTTTTTCTGGAGAAGGGATGCTTCAGTCTTAGGGAGAGGTGCAAGGTAGTAGGACATCATTTCCGCATAGGTGGCCCAGCCCTCAACGTATCCGCCAAAATCAAGAATGCTTCGAATAGGATCCGGCTCAGAAGCAGAAAAATAGACGGTCTGGTACAGATGTCCGGGATAGCCTTCGTGAGCAAGGGTTGTGTAGAGATTCAGCCCTGAGGCGGTCTGCCCGTTGTTAATGTAGATGACATTTTCCGTTAGATTGTCAATGGCAGGGATCATATAGAAAGCGGGACTTAGATAATCCTGCATGGATTCCGGAACATATTTGACCTGGAAATCAACATCAGGAATTTCCGGGAATGTATCTGTGATTTTGGACCTGAGATCGTCCAGCATGGAATCAGGAGATGTCTGCTCCAAAACAGATGCCTGGGTAAGTGCTGCGTCAGCAGGGAAGAGAACCTTCTGCATGGCACTTAGATCTTCCAGTATCTGTGCCCTGGTCATCAGTCGCAGACGGGAAATGGACTCATTGCAGCCGGTAGTCTGACGCACCAGATATTCATAGTATTTTTTTCCATAAGGGAAATGGCTAAGTCCCTGTTCATTCATTCCTTTTCCTTTCAGCGATTTGATAGCGGTGATCAGATTTTGATAAGCGGGATAAATCTCTTCTGCTACAAGTTTCATATTTTCTTTCTGAAAAGAATCTTTTTTGTTTTCAGGTAAAAGATCCAGTGACGCGATCCGCTCGTTAAATGTACTGACCAGATAATTCTCTTTACCCATATCGATAAAAGACTGGCAGGTGTCCAGAACAGAATCAGCCTGGTAATCCGGCATAAAAAGACCGGAAGCAGCTTTTTTCTGCTCAAACCGGATGACAGAATCAAAATAGGAAGGCGTTTCTTTTAAGAGAGCCAGATAGGTTTCTACATCCTGTGTGTCGTAAAAGCTGTATTCCGAGAGCAGAACAGGCAGCTGCGTATGGATACCGGATACGGGGCCGAGAGGCTCCTGATAAAGCAGATAATCTGTCCCTGTGGATGCATTTTTAAGATAGGTATCCAGGATTTTAAAGGTTAGTGCATTTTCCGAAGAAAGAGTGTCGGGATCAAATTCCTGCAGAGAAGAGAGAACATTTCTGACAGAAGCCTTTGCAGCAACGGGATCAGAAGAAAGACGGCCGTATGTAGCCGGGATGTCCGCGATGCCATAGTCAGAAGGAGAACGCAAGGTATAGTGAAGGCTGATGGTATTTGCGGATACTTCTGTCTGGAAGAGACTACGTGTGAAAGTACGGAATTGCCGGTCGGAGGATTCTGCATGCAGGGAGCTCCAAAATGCATTGCCAGACAGAAAAGAAATCAGAATGACCAGCAGACAACAGGGAAGGATCAGAAAAATTTTTTTCCGGTGTTTAAGAATTAAATGAAACATAAAACTCCAGAAGAAATGATGTTGTTTCTATGTATATGATTTTGATTCCGGAAATATGTATCTCAAACGAAACTTTACAGAAATAAAACAAGTGTCTTGTCAGATGTAAAGTGTGGTGCTATAATGTGCACTATGCTGAAAAAAGATCAGAGATGAGAAAAGAGTCAGTAAGGGAGGATCACGTTATGACAACGGTGGAAGAGATACAGAAGCTTAAAAAAGAGAAGAATGCTGTCATTCTGGCACATTATTATGTGCGGCCGGAGGTGCAGGAAATAGCAGATTATATAGGGGATTCTTTTTACCTGAGCAAGGTAGCAACGAAGCTCCAAGAAAAGACAATCGTATTTTGTGGCGTTTCTTTTATGGGGGAGAGTGCGAAGATCCTGAATCCGGAGAAAACGGTTCTGATGCCGGATATGACAGCAGACTGTCCGATGGCACATATGGCAGATGTGGAGACGATCCGGAAGATGCGGAAAGAGTATGATGATCTTGCTGTTGTCTGCTATATCAATTCAACGGCAGCACTGAAAGAATACTCGGATGTCTGTGTGACATCTGCAAATGCAGTGAAGATCGTAAAAGAACTTCCGAACAAGAATATTTTCTTTATTCCGGATCGGAATCTGGCACATTTTGTAGCCGATCATGTACCGGGAAAAAATTTTGTTTACAACAATGGATTCTGTCCGACTCATGAACGGATGGAACCGGAGGATGTAGCCGAAGTGAAAAGGAGACATCCGGGGGCACAGATCGTCGCACACGGAGAATGCCGTGCAGAACTTCTTGCGATGGCAGATTACGTGGGAAGCACATCAGGAATCATCCAGTATGTAACGGCAAGTGATTGTCAGGAATTTATTGTCTGTACAGAAGAGGGTGTGGGTTACAAGCTGAAGGAACAGAACCCGGAGAAGACATTCTATTATCCGGACAAGCTACCGGTATGTCCGAATATGAAAAAGAATACGCTGGAGAAGATATTGCATGTTTTGCAGACTGGTGAAAATGAGGTTCACGTAGATGCAAAACTTCGGGAAAATTCCAAAAAACCGTTAGAGAAAATGCTTGAGCTTGCTACAAAATAAAAGAACCGGAAAATCAAAAATAAGAAACAACAGGTGACCGGCTAAGAGAACCGGAATTGGAGGGATAAAGTTGGAGATTAAGACAGATGTAGTGATCGTTGGAACGGGAGTTGGTGGAGCGTTTTCAGCACTGAATCTTCCGGAGGATAAACAGATCCTTATGATTACCAAGTCAGATCTGGAAAGCAGTGATTCATTTCTGGCACAGGGTGGAATCTGTGTACTTCGGGATGATGAGGATTATGAGGGGTATTTTGAAGATACAATGCGCGCAGGTCATTACGAGAACAGGAAAGAATCAGTGGATATTATGATCCGCAGCTCGCAGGAAATTATTCATGATCTGATTGAATATGGTGTGGATTTCGCTGAAAAAGACGGAAATCTTGCATTTACAAGAGAAGGTGCGCATTCCAGACCAAGGATTCTTTTCCATGAAGATATTACAGGGAAAGAGATTACGAGTAAACTGCTCATGCATGTAAAGAAACGAAAAAATGTACAAATACACGAATATACAACTATGACAGACATAATTGTTAAAAATAGAAAATGTGCAGGTATTTTAGCGAAGACGGCAGACGGTGAAGAGATGAAGATCTATGCACAGGATACGATTTTTGCAAGCGGTGGAATCGGAGGAAGATACCAGCATTCTACAAACTTTCCACATCTGACAGGAGATGCACTTGATATTTCCAGGAAGCATGGAATCCGTCTGGAGCATCTGGATTATGTCCAGATCCACCCGACAACTTTGTATTCTTCAAAACCGGGGCGAAGATTTCTGATTTCAGAATCTGTCCGTGGAGAAGGCGCAGTTCTTTATAATAAAGACGGAGAACGTTTTGTAAATGAGCTTCTTCCGAGAGATGTGGTGACAAAAGCAATCCGGGAACAAATGGAAAAAGATGGAACGGATCATGTATGGCTTTCCATGGAAAATATTGATAAGAATACGATCCTGGAGCATTTCCCAAATATCTGTGAGCGGTGCCTGGAAGAAGGCTATGACGTGACAAAAGAGTGGATTCCGGTTGTTCCTGCACAACACTATTTCATGGGAGGCATCTGGGTAGACAGCGACAGCAGAACTTCGATGGAGCATCTGTATGCGGTTGGAGAGACCAGCTGCAATGGCGTCCATGGGGCGAACCGTCTGGCAAGTAATTCTCTGCTTGAGAGCCTGGTGTTTGCAAAACGTGCGGCACATAAGATTTCCGGAGTGAAAAATGCAGTAAATCCTGTGGTGTTTTGTAAAGAGGCAATATAAAAGAAAAAAATCTGTTTAGAATGAGGAAAAAAGAAATGAATAAGATTACGATGACATTGAATGTAGACCATCTGATAAAAGAAGCACTGCAGGAAGATATTTCCAGTGAGGACGTGACCACCAATGCGGTGATGAAAGAAGCGGTGACCGGAGAGGTGCAGCTGATCTGCAAACAGGATGGAGTAGTTGCCGGGCTGGATGTATTTCACAGAGTATTTGAAATTCTGGATGAAAATGTGAAGACAGATTTCTATTGTAAAGACGGTGACGAAGTGAAAAAAGGAGAATTGATGGGGATTATTACAGGCGATATCCGTGCGCTGCTCTCAGGGGAACGGGTGGCACTGAATTATCTGCAGAGAATGAGTGGAATTGCGACTTATACACATTTGGTTGCAATGCTTCTGGAAGGAACGAAGACGAAGCTTCTGGACACCAGAAAGACAACGCCGAATATGCGTATTTTTGAAAAATATGCGGTCCGTGTCGGTGGAGGATATAATCATAGATATAATCTTTCCGACGGAGTGCTTTTAAAAGACAATCATATCGGAGCGGCAGGAAGTGTGGCAAAGGCGGTGGAAATGGCAAAGGAATACGCACCGTTTGTCCGCAAAATTGAGGTAGAAGTTGAGAATCTGGATATGGTGCGTGAGGCTGTTGATGCGGGAGCAGATATTATTATGCTGGATAATATGTCGCCGGAGGATATGAAGGAGGCAATCAGGATTATTGACGGACGTGCAGAGACAGAATGTTCCGGAAATGTAACAAAAGAAAATATTGACCGTCTGACGTCTCTTGGAGTAGACTATATATCAAGTGGGGCACTTACCCATTCAGCTCCTGTCCTTGACATTTCGCTGAAGAATCTGCATGCTATTTAAGCCGGTCTGGATTCAGTAAGAGTGAAGACAGGATTTGGCAGACAGAAGAGGAAAGTCTGTAATACGTCAGGCACAGAGCAGAATTGCAGAAAAAGGAGAGTTATATCGGGATGACAGGTTCCAGACGAAGAGAAGAGATTGTCAGCAAAATAAAGAGCAGTGAGGTTCCGGTACCCGGGAAAGAACTGGCGAAGGTATATGATGTAAGCCGTCAGGTCATTGTACAGGACATTGCGCTGATCCGTGCAGCCGGATATGATATCATTTCAACCAACCGGGGATATATTCTGAATGCACCGCATACGGTAACGAGAGTGTTCAAAGTCAGTCATACGGATGAACAGATGGAGGATGAGCTTTGTTCGATCGTGGATCTGGGAGGCAAGGTGGTAAATGTAATGATCAATCACCGGATTTATGGACATATGGAAGCACCTCTTGATGTGGCATCGCGGAGAAATGTCAAAGAATTCATGGAAGGGATCCATAGTGGAAAGTCCAGTCCACTTAAGAATATCACTTCCAACTATCATTATCACACAGTTGAAGCGGATTCGGAAGAGACACTGGATCTGATCGAGCAGGTATTGAAGGAAAAAGACTATCTGGTGTCAAATACGCCTTGACAAGTTTCTGATATCTGTGATACGATTTTTTTGATATGGAAAAAGCGATGACGAAGAGAGTAGGTCTTTTGAATGTTTACAGAGAAGTCCCGCAGAGGCTGAGAGGGATGGCTGGAGAAAGACTGAAGATGGCTTCTGAGCAGCGCAGGTGAACATAAGGAAGCAACGAATCAGTTTCCTGTGCAAGCATGCGATGGGTTCCGCCCGTTACAGCGGCGAGTGCAGATATGGACTGCCAAAAACAGCAGACTGTACCCGGTGAGATTCTTCTTGTGAGGGAAGGATGAAGAGAAGTGGTAACACGGCAATAATCCCGTCTTCTATATTTTATAGAAGGCGGTTTTTTATTTAACAGGAAGTCTTTGTTAAATAAAAGGCACTATGTGCCAGAGATGTGCACTATTTTTAATTTATAGAAAAAGGAGATAAAGAATCATGGCAGACAAACCAAAATATTATATTACAACTGCAATTGCCTATACATCAGGCAAGCCACATATCGGTAACACATACGAGATCGTGCTGGCAGACGCAATTGCACGTTATAAGAGAAGTCAGGGATATGATGTATTTTTCCAGACAGGAACTGACGAGCATGGACAGAAAATTGAATTAAAAGCAGAAGAAGCAGGTGTTACACCAAAGGAATTTGTAGATAACGTATCCGGAGAGATTAAGAGAATCTGGGATCTGATGAACACTTCTTATGACAAATTTATCCGTACAACGGATGATTATCATGAGAAAGAAGTACAGAAGATATTCAAGAAACTGTATGACCAGGGAGATATTTACAAAGGACACTACGAAGGAATGTACTGTACTCCATGCGAATCCTTCTTCACAGAATCCCAGCTTGTAGATGGAAAATGTCCGGACTGCGGACGCCCGGTACAGCCTGCAAAAGAAGAAGCATACTTCTTCAAGATGAGCAAATATGCAGACAGACTGATTGAATATATCAATACACATCCGGAATTTATCCAGCCGGTAGCACGTAAGAATGAGATGATGAACAACTTCCTTCTTCCGGGACTTCAGGATCTTTGTGTATCCAGAACTTCTTTTAAATGGGGAATTCCGGTAGACTTTGATCCGAAGCATGTTGTTTATGTATGGCTTGATGCTCTTACCAATTATATCACTGGTATCGGATATCACTGTGATGGTGAAAGCGATGAAATGTTCAATAAGAACTGGCCGGCAGACCTTCATCTGATCGGAAAAGATATCATCCGTTTCCATACGATTTACTGGCCGATCTTCCTGATGGCACTTGGACTTCCGCTTCCGAAGCAGGTATTTGGACATCCGTGGCTTCTTCAGGGCGATGGAAAGATGAGTAAATCAAAAGGAAATGTACTCTATGCAGATGAACTCGTAGATTTCTTTGGCGTAGATGCGGTTCGTTACTTTGTTCTGCATGAGATGCCGTTTGAAAATGATGGCGTAATCTCCTGGGAGCTGATGGTAGAAAGACTGAATTCCGATCTTGCCAATACACTTGGAAACCTTGTAAATCGTACCATTTCTATGACAAACAAATATTTTGGCGGTACAGTTACTGATAAAGGTGTGGCAGAAGAAGTAGATGCAGATCTGAAAGCTGTGACAGAAAATACACCAAAGGCAGTAGAAGCAAAAATGAAGGAGCTGCGTGTGGCAGATGCAATCACAGAAATCTTCAATCTGTTCAAACGCTGCAACAAATATATCGATGAGACCATGCCGTGGGCACTGGCAAAAGATGAAAGTAAGAAGGACCGTCTGGAGACAGTACTCTGGAATCTGATCCAGAGTATTTCCGAAGGTGCAAAACTTCTGGAATCCTTCATGCCGGAAACAGCTGAAAAGATCCTGGCACAGCTTGGTGGCGGACATGTGGTAGAAAAACCGGAAATCCTGTTCCAGAGACTCGACCTGGAAGAAGTCATGAAAAAAGTAGAAGAGCTTCATCCAAAGGTTGAAGAAGAAAAGAAAGAGGAAGAAGAAGGAATCGACATCGAAGCAAAACCGGAGATCACTTTTGAAGATTTTGAAAAGATGCAGTTCCAGGTAGGCGAGATCATTTCCTGCGAAGCAGTCAAGAAATCCAAGAAACTGCTCTGCTCACAGGTTAAGATCGGAAGCCAGGTAAAACAGATCGTTTCCGGAATCAAGGCACACTATACACCGGAAGAAATGGTAGGTAAGAAGGTTATGGTTCTTGTGAATCTGAAACCTGCAAAACTTGCCGGAGTGCTTTCAGAAGGTATGCTGCTCTGCGCAGAAGATGCAGATGGTAATCTTGCGCTGATGACACCGGAGAAGAAGATGCCGGCAGGAGCAGAGATCTGTTAATTAAATGATTGGATAAATAAAAACGAGGAGAAGAATCCAGGATCTGGAAACTTCTCCTCAATTTTTAATGTTGAGAATTGTCTGATTTTTTTTCATCTGTGATACTTTCTTCGCTGTTCAGCTTTGATTCTAAACCTGTATTCTTTTCTTTCAGTGTGGCAAGCTGGTGATTCAGCTCCAGATTTTGTGAGTACAGTTTTTTGTTCGACTGTTTGAGTGTATGTATTCTGCACATAGAAAAAATAAGGAGAATAGCAAGTACAATAAGAGTAACATCTTTCCACATTATTTTATTTTTCATAAACCTTTCCCTCCCGTTGTATCCTTTTTGCTGTGTAATAATTATACATCAAACCCGAAAATTTACCACTGGCAAAGTGCTATATTTTATAGAACAAATAGAGCGAAAATTAGTGAAAAAGAAAAGAACCGGATAATTTCCGATTCTCTTCTTTTGCAAGTAATCTTTAAGCTTACAGAATATCAATATATTCTCCGGCAAGTGCTTTGTTCATACTTCTTACAGCACAGAATTTTCCGCACATACTGCAGGTATCGCTGTGGTCATCTTCTGGTTTACGACTGTCACGGATTGCCTTTGCTGTTTCAGGATCGAGAGCGCAGGCGTACTGTGCATCCCAGTCAAGAACACGGCGTGCATCTGCCATCTTGTCATCGATATCACGTGCATGCGGGATACCTTTTGCAATATCAGCGGCATGGGCTGCAATCTTAGAAGCAATGATTCCCTGCTTGGTATCATCGACATTTGGAAGTGCAAGATGCTCGGCAGGTGTGACATAGCACAGGAATGCAGCTCCGCTCATTGCTGCAACAGCGCCACCGATGGCTGCAGTGATGTGGTCATATCCAGGAGCGATATCTGTTACCAGAGGTCCGAGTACATAGAACGGTGCGCCCATGCAGATGCTCTGCTGCACTTTCATGTTGGCAGCAACCTGATCCAGCGGCACATGTCCAGGTCCTTCTACCATAACCTGTACATTATGATCCCATGCACGTTTGGTCAATTCTCCGAGACGTACAAGTTCTTCAATCTGGCATACATCTGTTGCGTCGGCAAGACATCCCGGACGGCAGGCATCACCAAGAGAAATAGTTACGTCGTATTCTTCGCAGATGTCGAGGATTTCATCGTAATGTTCATAGAATGGGTTTTCTTCTCCGGTCATGCACATCCATGCAAAGACAAGACTTCCTCCACGGCTTACGATGTTCATTTTACGTTTATGTTTTTTGATCTGTTCGATGGTTTTTCTTGTGATTCCACAGTGAAGTGTGACGAAGTCCACGCCATCTTCAGCATGAAGACGGACAACATCAATAAAATCCTGTGCAGTAAGAGTTGCCAGGTCTCTCTGATAATGAATAACACTGTCATAGACCGGTACGGTTCCGATCATAGCCGGGCACTCGTGAGTCAGCTTCTGACGGAATGGCTGGGTATTACCGTGGCTGGAAAGATCCATGATTGCTTCTGCACCGAGATTAACGGCACTCATAACTTTCTGCATTTCGATATCGTAGTCTTTGCAGTCGCGGGAAACACCTAAGTTAACATTGATCTTGGTACGAAGCATGCTTCCGACACCTTCCGGATCAAGGCAGGTATGTTTTTTATTTGCACAGATGGCAACTTTTCCTTCTGCGACAAGCTGCATCAGTTTTTCAACCGGCATATGTTCTTTTTTTGCTACAGTTTCGATTTCCGGAGTCAGAATTCCTTTTCTGGCAGCGTCCATCTGGGTTGTGTAATTTCTCATGTTGTTTTGCCTCCGTTTCTTATTTGTCTGATACCAGGGTCAAAAGCACGTAGCAATCTGGTATCAAAGGGGTCAAAATATCTTTTGCCCCAACATCATTTGTATGTGAGTATCACAAAAATCTGGCGTCAGCAAAACACGGACAGCGTACACGAAAAAAACCAGACACAGCCTGATGGGTACACTTCCAGTTCGAAATGATAGAATTGCTAACGCCTTTGTCGGAAAATTTCCGGCAATGAACAGGATTTTATTTGAAAATCTCTGCCTTTTATTACGCGATACAAGGTGGTGTCCCCGGTGTAACGCGGTTTCATTTACAGCAGAGTGCTGTAAGAATGAATGATGATTATGCTTCTTTGATCTGTGACATAACGCCGCCTTTTTCCAGAACTGTGATCAGGATGAAAGCAAGGATGCTTCCTGCGACAGTGGAAATAAGGAATGGAACGACATAAACGAAAAGTCCTGCCGGCGCAATTCCCATCAGATACAAAGCAACCGGATAAGCGGCAAGTGCGCCAAGGAATCCGGTTCCGATCGCTTCGGCAAGGCAGGTAAGACTTAAGATGTGGCATTTTTTGTAGACAAGACCACAGCATAAAGCACCGACCATGCTTCCAGGGAAAGCCATAAGGCTTCCGAGGCCGAGCAGATTGCGGAGTAAACTTGCACAGAATGCAATGCCAACGCCCCATGCAGGACCAAGTGTTACGGCGGCAAGAATGTTGACCATATGCTGTACCGGAGCGCATTTGCTTCCGGCAACCGGTACACTGATAAAGCTTCCGACGATTGCAAGCGCGGTGAGAACACCGGCAAGTGCGAGTTTCTTTGTTGTATTATTTTGTTTCATAGTAGAGTTCTCCTTTCAAAATGAACTTCCTGTCTCATTGTATACACAAAAAAGGAACCCCACACCTGAGTGGAGTTCCTGCTGTCCGTAATCACTGAACACATCATCTTCGTGTTCCTGATATGTCATGTGAAAAATAAAAGATGCGGAGGCATCTCTATCAAATACATGGTATACATTCCCTCCGTTGGCATTATCCAAATCAGGTTACAGGTCGGGATAAATAAATCCCCTCTCAGCCGGCAATCTCCAGCTCCCTGGTACATATGAACTTGTACAAATAGAATTATAGCGCGGTATGCCGGATTTGACAAGAGGAAATGAAAAAGTATCTCAGAAAAGACATTGTGCAGAATCAGAGTACATTTTTGTACAATAAAAGACGGACAGAAAATTCTGCCCGTCCGGAATTTCATTACCGTCTTATGTAGAATACAGCAGAGATTAGCTGAGCTCTACCTTTAAAGCATCTTCCGGTTTGAATTCATTGTAAAGGTCATAGATGTTGTGACCAGTAGACTCGCTGAGGACACGACCTTCCAGAGAGTAGCAGCGGATGAAACGCTTTTTGTCGATTGCTGACCAATGCTCTACATCCCAGCTCATGTATCCGTCTTCATCAGACTTCTTTTCTTTCAGGTATACATCAACCTGGCGTCCGTCTACCATAATGTCTACAAGTTTCTTTGTGTCGGCTTCCAGCTCGACATTGTTTACAGTGTCAAATACTTTCATTTTAAAATCCTCCTATAATATCTGATCAGAATCTTCAGAAATATATTCCCCATACATTTGCAGATGTGATCTATTTGCACTATCTATAGTATACATAGAAGAAACAGGATAAGCAAGTAAAAAAAGTGACTATTCAGCGGCTAAGAATGTGTGGTATACTTAGAGCATCTGAGAGCAGTCAGTAAAAAGAAAGCGAGACGAAGGAAATGATATTTGATACACATGCACATTATGATGATGAACAGTTTGACGGGGACCGGGATGAGCTTTTAAAATCTATGCCGGATTTTGGAGTCGGAACAATCGTGGATGTAAGTGCGACTTATGAATCCTGTGAGAAGGTTTTGACACTTGCCGGAAAGTATCCACATGTTTATGCTGCAATCGGTGTGCATCCGGATGAGGTTGGAGAACTTAACGAAGATAAGATCCAGCACATGAAAGAACTCTGCTGTAACAAAAAAGTGGTTGCAGTCGGAGAGATCGGTCTGGATTATTATTGGGATAATGAACCGCATGAGGTACAGCAGAAGTGGTTTATCCGCCAGCTGGAGCTCGCGGGAGAAGTAAAGAAACCAGTAATTATCCACAGCAGGGAAGCTGCCGCAGATACCATGTATATCATGAAAAATTATGCACAGGGGCTTGGCGGAGTTATTCACTGCTATTCCTATTCACGTGAAATGGCTGAAGAATATGTGAAGATGGGATTCTATATTGGAATCGGTGGAGTCGTCACATTTAAGAATGCAAAGAAATTAAAAGATGTCGCAGCTGCGATCCCGATCGAGAAGATCGTGCTGGAGACAGACTGCCCGTATATGGCACCGGAGCCGTACCGTGGCAAACGGAATCAGTCTTCTTATATCCAGTATGTAGCTGAGAAAATTGCAGAGTTAAAAGAGATGAGTCCGGAAGAAGTGATCGCTGTGACAGAGAAAAATGCGAGAGATCTGTACGGCATCTAAGACGCAGGCAATGAATAATCAGGAGAATAACAGATGAAAACACCTACACTTGGAAATCCGCAGAATACCATTGAGATTCTGCAAAAATATAATTTTAATTTTCAGAAAAAATTTGGACAGAACTTTCTGATCGATGAGCATGTGCTGGATAAGATCATTCGTGCAGCCGAGATCACAAAGGATGATTACGTGTTGGAGATCGGCCCTGGAATCGGGACGATGACACAGTACCTTGCCTGTGCGGCAAGAGAAGTAACTGCAGTTGAGATAGACCGTGCGCTGATTCCAATTCTTGAAGACACGCTGAAAGAATATGACAACGTATCGATCATCAATGAAGATATCCTGAAGGTGGATATTGCAGCACTTGCAAAGGAGAAGAACGGAGGACGGCCGATCAAGGTGGTTGCGAATCTTCCATATTATATAACGACACCGATCATCATGGGCTTATTTGAAAGCCATGTGCCGCTTGAGAGTATTACGGTTATGGTACAGAAAGAAGTGGCTGACCGTATGCAGGTAGGACCGGGAACAAAGGATTATGGTGCACTTTCACTTGCTGTACAGTATTATGCAGAGCCGTATATTGTTGCAAATGTACCCCCGAACTGTTTCATGCCGCGTCCGGCAGTCGGCTCAGCAGTAATCCGCCTGACAAGACATCAGAAGCCTCCGGTAGAGGTTATGGATGAAAAGCTGATGTTCCGCCTTATACGGGCATCCTTTAATCAGAGGAGGAAGACTTTGGCAAATGGTCTTAAGAATTCAGGAGAGCTGAATCTTTCGAAGGAAGTCATTACTGCTGCGATAGAGAAACTCGGAAAAGGAAGCAGTGTCCGGGGAGAAGCACTGGATCTGGAAGAATTTGCCAGACTGACTAATATTATAAAGGAGGAAATGGAGCATGAGGTATGAAATTAAGGGTGATACCCTTCCGGTAGTGATCTGCCATCTGGAAGCTGGCGAGCGGATGATCACAGAGCGGGGATCCATGGCATGGATGTCTCCGAATATGAAGATGGAGACTTCGACAAATGGAGGATTTGGAAAAGCATTTGGAAGAATGTTCTCTGGAGAAGCGATGTTCCAGAATATCTATACCGCACAGGGCGGGAATGGACTGATCGCATTTGCATCCAGCTTTCCGGGTTCGATCAAGGCATTTGAAATCGGACCGGGGCAAGAATATATTTTTCAGAAAAAAGCATTCCTTGCTGGCGAACCTGGAGTAAATATATCTGTTCATTTTCACAAGAAAGTGGCTTCAGGACTATTTGGCGGAGAAGGATTTATCTTGCAGAAGGTATCCGGAAATGGAATTGTATTTGCAGAATTCGATGGACATGTGGTAGAATACGAATTACAACCGGGGCAGCAGATCGTGATTGATTCCGGTTATTTGGCAGCGATGAGTGTAACATGCCAGATGGATATCCAGACTGTGCCGGGACTTAAGAATATTGTTTTTGGCGGAGAAGGATTATTTAATACGGTTATTACAGGACCGGGACATGTATGGCTTCAGACAATGCCGATCAGCAGTGTGGCAGATTCATTGAGACCATATTTTCCAACAAGTAGTAAGTAGTTTACAAATAAGAAGAAGGGACGGGGGACGATGCTAAAAGTGCGTGTTTCCGTCCTTCATTCATACTTTCTGCAGTATTTGCAGAGCCTTTAACAGAAAGGAGTAGGTGTATGACAAATTCAGTGAACAGTGCGAAAGATCTGGATAGCATTCTGTTTGATATTTCGCCGAAAATCAAGGAACTTGCCGGATTATGTGAAGCGAATACCGGGATCGACAAAGAACTTTTTGTAAAGCATGATGTAAAAAGAGGTCTCCGTGATGTAAACGGAAAAGGAGTCCTTGCGGGACTTACCAACATTTCCGATGTATGTGCCAAAAAGATTGTAAATGGCGAAGAAGTTCCGTGTGCCGGTAATTTGTATTATCGAGGCTATAACATCAAGGATCTGGTTCGTGGATTCCTGGATGCGGATCATTTTGGATATGAAGAAATTGCATATCTGCTTCTTTTTGGTGAACTTCCGACGGTTGTACAGTTGGATGGGTTTCATGAGACACTGACGGAGAGAAGGACACTTCCGCCGAATTTTGTGCGCGATGTTATTATGAAGGCACCGAGCCATGATATGATGAACAATATTTCAAGGGCGATTCTGAATCTGTATTCTTACGATGAAAAAGCTGATGATACTTCAATCCCGAATGTTCTCAGACAGTGTCTGAACCTGATCAGTGAATTTCCGATGCTGATGGTCTACGGATATCATGCATACAATTATCGTCAGGGTCAGGATATGTACATCTATGCACCGGATCCGCAGAAGTCCACCGCGGAAAATATTCTGATGATGCTTCGTGAAGACCGACAGTATACGGAGCTGGAAGCAAGGATTCTGGATATGGCACTTGTGCTGCATATGGATCATGGTGGTGGAAATAACTCTACATTTACTACCCACGTTGTCACTTCGTCCGGAACAGACACCTATTCTACAATTTCTGCTGCAATGGCATCGTTAAAAGGTCCGAAGCACGGCGGTGCGAACATCAAAGTGACGCAGATGTTTGCTGATATGAAAGAAGAGGTCAAAGACTGGGAAGATGACGATGAGGTAAGAGCATATCTGGAAGGTCTGCTTGCAAGGGAGAGGTTTGATAAAAAAGGTCTGATCTATGGAATGGGTCATGCGATTTATTCAGTATCTGATCCACGTGCTGAGATTTTCAAGAAATTTGTGGCTCAGCTTGCACATGAAAAAGGATACGATAAAGAATACGCACTTTATGAGAAAGTGGAACATATGGCACCGGAAATCATTGCCGAAAAAAGAAAGATGTATAAAGGGGTAAATGCAAATGTCGATTTTTACAGCGGACTGGTTTACCATATGCTTGGAATTCCGGAGCAGCTTTATACGCCGATCTTTGCCGCAGCGCGAATCGTTGGATGGAGTGCACATCGTCTGGAAGAGCTGATCAATGTGGATAAGATTATTCGTCCGGCATATATGCCACTGGCAGAGTATCGAGAATATAAAAATTTAAATGACCGATAGTGTTGACAAACTGCTATGTAGTATGTAAAATAAAGAAACAACTGATATATTCAAATGACATATCAGACATTTCAAAGAGACATTTCTCAAATTGTACGATATTGTGTAAACTAGACATCAGGAAAAAAAGACTTGCGGAGGGTTGACCTATTATGGTACAGAGGAATATACGTTTTATGACTACAGGACAATTGATGACTTTTTGTAATGTTTGCCAGAAGATGAATGCAGATATTACGGTAAAGGATGTGACAGGACGTTTCGAGATCGATGCCAAATCGATCGTGGGACTGATGACGATAAGAATGGGAGAGAAGATGCATCTTCTGATCGAAGGCGAAGAGGAACATCTGGCCGACAGTTATTTTGAAAAATTTGACTGTACACCGGTTACGATTCCGTTCAGTTAAAGGCGGCACTGGATATGCCGGAGATATACGGAACAAGGAGCAGGAAGATGGAAGTTACCTATGATTATTACCGTATTTTTTATTATGCGGCAAAGTATAAAAGTTTCTCACAGGCGGCGACAATCCTGATGAGTAATCAGCCGAATGTAACGAGGGCAATCCACAATCTGGAAAGTCAGCTTGGATGCAGATTATTTATCCGGTCTAACCGGGGAGCAGAGCTTACACCGGAGGGAGAACGGCTTTATTCACATGTTGCAATTGCATACGATCATCTGCATGCAGCAGAGCTAGAGCTTGAAAATGAAAAGAAGCTGGAACAGGGAACCGTAACGATCGGGGTAAGTGAGATTGCATTGCATTTGCTTCTGCTTCCGGTGCTGGGAGAGTTTAGAAGAAAGTATCCTAAAATCAGACTTCGCATTTCGAGTTATACAGCACCACAGGCGATACAGACGGTTCGGAACGGACTTTCAGATTTTGCGGTAGCATCTACACCGGCAGAGGTGAAAAAGCCTTTAAAGGCAATTCCGCTTCTTTCATTTAAAGAAATTCTGGTTGCGAATGCGGCGTACAAAGATATGTTTAAAGAACCGGTAAGTTTGAAAAAGCTGGTGGAGTATCCATTTATCTGCCTTGGGAAAAACACGTCAACTTATGATTTTTATACCAGATTTTTTCTGGAGCATGGAATTGCAATGACGGCAGATACCGAAGCAGCAACCATCGATCAGATTCTGCCGATGGTAAGACAGAATCTGGGAATCGGGTTTATTCCGGAACCGCTTGCACAGGAAGTGATCGAGCAAGGCATTGTCATTCAGGTTCCACTATTGGAAGAACCACCGGTAAGAGAAATCTGTTTTGTGGAAGATAAGAGCAGCCCTCACAGCATGGCGGCAAACGTATTGAAAGAGATGCTGTTTCAGGCTGGAGAGAAAGAGTAAACTTTATAAGAAAGAATTATTTTGACCGGAACCAGGTAATCATCAGATCAACCATCCGGTCATAACTTTTTATCCCGTCACTTTGACCATTTGCTTTCAGATAGTGGTCATTGATCTGACCAGATACTTCGGCGACCTTGCTGTCATATCGCTTCCAGAAGCTGCTGTTAGCCGAAAGATCTGCCTTTACATTGTCAGAAAGCCTGTTGTAGATTTCCTCAAAGGTGTCGTAGTCGGCTTCGTAAAGTTCATTGGTTGCGTAGATCCAGCCAAGAAGATAGCCGCTGTAGTTGAAAGCGGTATCGTCGGCATTTACACAGGCGAGAAAACCGATAAAATTTGCTTCTTCCTCCTGCATAAATCCACGCAGATGCGAAAGCTCGTGACAGATGGTAAATGGAAGATTGTAGGAAACCATTGCGGAGTTATAGTTTGCCTCAATGGTAAATGGTGAATAGATCCCGGAAAGATTCTGTACCGAGAGAAAAGCCGGAAATAAAAGACCTTTTGGCTGTGGATAGTATCCGGAAAGTTCAGGGTAGGTAGCACCGAGGGAGAACATAGCAGCCCGTGCACGATCCTGCAGATCCTTACCCATATCAGCAAGACCGTCGGAATCCCGGCCTAAAGAGTCAGAAAGTGTATTTAACTGATCAGTCAGTTCGTTGCATAAAGAGGTCAGTTCAGCCTGAGTATACTGACCGGATTCCAGGTGATATTTTTCTGCAAATGAAGTATGTCCGTAGTTGATTCCGCAGAAAAAAGTATAAATGGTAAACAGACATCCGCAGAGAAGCAGGAGTGAGGAACCGTAGCCGAGCCAGGCAGGGTTCTTTTTTTGGGCATACATTTTGTAAATGGAGCTGATCAGCATTCGGATCAAGGAAAGAAACAGAAGAATGACAAAAATATACAATCCAATTTCAGAAACAGAAAATTGGAAGATTCCAAAAAAGCGTCCGATGGACGAAACGAAAAGCGGGTAAATGGTGGAAGAATACCAGTCCGCGAATGCAGAGCTTTTGTGGCTGGTGAAAAGAGCAAGGAAACTTATGGCAAATAAAAGAATTGAAAGAATAAGTTTATGTAAAGTAGGGCGTTTCATAATAAATCCTTTCCGGTAATTGAGGATAAAAAGTATGATGTACCAGAGAGACATTCGTGCAAGGCCGTAAAAGGGTTGAGTTCATTTGATGATGAATGGCCGTGACTAACGTTCTGTGCAGGTAGATATCCGGGCACACGGTACTGCATTTACAAATAAAATATGGGACGGAGGATAACCTTCGTCCCAGAATAATATTCTGTAAAAATCAAAGTGCGGCAATCGGGCATGCCCGATTGCGCTCACTTTATGAGGGGGGAGATAGTTGTTTCCCAACTATCCATCTATTACTATACGATGAAAATGTGTCAAAAGTGTTAAGAAATTATAAAATCTGATTAAAAATATAAAAATGATAGGTTTATAGAATATAAAAAAAATCCACAACGCAAGAACCTCTCCATAATGGAGAGGTTCTTGGTGTTTTTATTGTTATCTAAAAGGAATGAGAGTAAAGTGCAGCAATCAGAATTCTGACTGCTTCTACTTTATGAGGGGGAGATAGTTGCTTTATCAACTATCTGATTATTAGTATACAGATAATTTGTGACAGAAATATGTTCAAACTCTAAAAAAAATCAAAAAAATATGAAGAAGAAATAAACAAAACAGGAAAAAAAAAAAAGGTGGGTAGTTAAATTAATTGTCATTAGCGTCAGGTAGGTGTCTGCTGGTGTGGTGGAAGGTGAAGTAGAAAACAATTCCTTTGGTGATAGAGGTAATTGTAAGTGCCCACCATACACCATTCAGACCGAGGCTGGTTTGAGTGAGGATCATGGCAAGTGGGATTCTGGCACTGGTGAGGACAATGCTGATGATACTGCAAAGCTTTGTCATACCAAGACCGGAAAGTGCGCCGATGGTCATAAGCTCAATGGTCATAAAGGTTTCGCTGAATCCGATGATGATCAGATAGTTGATCGCAATCGCCAGAACATCTTTTTCGTGGAAGAAAAGGGAAGCAATCGGTCCTGGCAGGAATACGAAAGCACCGGTTACAATGAGTCCCCAGACAGCGAGGATTTTAAATGAAATATTATATCCTTTCCGAATACGGTCTGGTTTCTTTGCACCGTAGTTCTGACCAACGAAAGCATTTAACGCAGCAGCAAAGCCGTCAGCAGTGTTCCATGAAACAGATTCAATCTGTCCGCCGACTCGCTGTGTGGCAATGGCACCTGCCCCGAATGCAGAAACCATTCGTGTGAGAATCATGGAAATCATGCAGTAAATACTGCTCTGTACTGCTGTCGGAAATCCAATTTTAAAAATACTGATGTAGTATTTTGCAGGGAAACGCGACAGTACATGCATGTTTTGCAGAATATTTGGTTCCAGATCAGAGTGCATAATCCGAATCAGCATGACGATCAGAACCAGTATCTGCGAGGTCACGGTAGCAACTGCAGCGCCAACAACCTCAAGCCTTGGAAATGGTCCAAATCCGAGGATCAGAATCGGATCCAGGATCATATTACCAACCAGTCCAAGAAGATTTGCCATAAGCGGTGTCTTGGAATCTCCCTGCGCAGTAGAAAGTCCGGTCAGAGTCAGATTTAAAAATGAAAACAGAATCAGTCCGCAGGTGATCAGTGTATATAATTTCGCAGCGGTATAAGTTTCTGCATCTCCGAGGTTAAAAAAGCCGAGCAGCGGATGAATAAACACGATACATACTGCAGCAAATAAAATTCCCAGTAAAAATGTAAGTCGCAGAGCGGAAGCGGCATATCCCCTTGCCTGTTCATAGTCTCCGCGTCCGCAGGCCTGTGCGACATTGACCTGTCCGCCCATTCGCGGAAGTGCCACGAGCCCTTGTGAGAGCCAGACGTACATTCCCCCAACGCCCACCCCGGCAACGGCTTTGGAACCCAGCATGCCGATCCATGCCATGTCCGTAATATTGTAGGCTGTCCCCAGCAGCGAGGAAGCCATGATCGGAAGTGCCAGCTCTGCCAGCGTCTTTAGAATCGGCCCGGAAGTCAGGTCGATTGTTTTTGTTTTACTCATTTTCTCAAATCCTTACCTGTAAAAATAATAAAATTCACCAGTGCTGCAAATATGTCAGCATGGCGTACTATGATAAGGATAACTTATGAGGAGGGGAAAGTCAATCTGGAGAATTCGCGAAATAAACACATTCTTTTATGAAAGCAGAGGAAAGGACTTTCGTAATTGGTATTGCCATCACGCTAGCGTGATAGCGTATCCTCAGAATTACGGAGAAAGGTAAAGAATGTGGTGAGAAAAGTAGAAGAAGTCAGCAGGCTGTCTGGAGTCAGTAAGCGGACATTACAGTACTATGATGATGAAGGTATATTGCCGGCAAAACGGTCAAAAGAGAATTATCGCTTGTATGATGAAGTAGCAATGGAGAAGCTGTGGGAAATTTTATGGTATAAAGAGATGGGGTTTCAATTGTCGGAAATTAAGGAAATACTGGTAATGCCGAAAAAAGAACGAGAAGAGTACTTTGAGCAGAAAGTGAAAAGTATCGGGGAAAAGATTCAGGATTTGGAAGAGCAGAGAAAATTTGTACGACATATTGAAAAATATGGAAATGTTCCGGAACCAAATAACAGAGAAGGTGAAATATATAGTTACAAGGAACAAATTAAATACATAATAAAAGAGAGAGAAAAATAAAAGAATTAAATGAAATATGTGATCAGGTTAGATGATAAATAAAAAAACAGAATGAAGAAATAAATGGGATCTGGTGTAAGGTGAACTCAGAATCCCATTTATTTTAATTTTTTAGAATACAAGTAATAAATGGATATATAAGTGTTGGATAATACTTAAAATTGATAACGTAAAAAGTTTGGTAAAGCAACTATTTGAAGGGAAAGAAAAATGGAAGAAAAAGATATTGTGTTTAGTGCATATAGCAGAAAACTTTTGAGAGAGTTGAAAAATACACGATTATTATTAGAGAAAGGTGATATTAAGGGGGCAAAAAAATTACTGGAAGAAATAATTGATGAAACATATGCAGATATAGAGATAGAATGAAAATTAGATTTGCAAAACATTACAAGGCATTACAAAGCATATATTATTTGAATTGAACCGCAGAAAAATAAATGTTATACTTTGCTTAAGTGAAGCGTAGAGAAGCATAAAGCGAGAAAGATAGGAGGAGAAAGGCGACAAGAGTTGTCAGAGGAGAGGAATGGAAAAAAAGTTTGGGAAATTGGTTTCGAATGTTGGGAAAAATGCAAAAGACATTTTAGAAAAATCAAAAAATAAGGCGGTTCAAATAGCTGATCAAAACGATGATGGAAAATTTGATTTAGAAGATGTTACAGCAATGGCTAATTCAGTTGGTAATATTGTGAAAAAAGGTGCACGGACATTAAAAGAAACAGCAGATGAAAAGGCACGGCAAATGGAACGAAAGACATTGTTACCAATTGTTTTAGAAGATTTGAATGATTATCCGATGCCGAAGCTGATAAGGATAACAGAGAGGGATAAAAAATATTCAGAGAGTGAAGTATGTAAAGGTTCTATAGGATTCTGGTCGGATTTTAAAGAGATGCGATTGATGAATATTTTTCGGGATTCTGTGAATGTATATGGAATATCATTTTATCCAAATTATGATAGTGAATTTTATTATGTTAATCCTGTCGATAGTGACAACTATATTGTACTTGATGAATATTTTGATTATTTGAAGCAGGTACGTGTTGGTGAATTACAGAAAATCGCACAGGATCTTGGAGCAAAGCATTTCAGAGTTACTTATAAAGAAGAGAAAACAGCATTTTCAGAAAGAAGAACGAATAAAAAAGTAGGAATAAAATCCGTTGGAGATGTTAGTGCAGAACAAAAAAGCGAAGAAAACAAATATTCAAAAATTGAAATAGCGGCTGAAATGGAATGCTCAGGGCATGCTCCTGTAAAACCGACGGTCAAGTATATGAAATATGATCCGAATGTACAAAAACTTATTGAAATGCGTATGGATGAGCAAGGGCCATTGAGACGTCAGACATTAACTATAAAACTCAGTAATTCTTCTGGGTTAAAGGAAAGCGAGGCTGTGAAAATAGATGCTATATTAAAAGGACTGAAGTGTACTGGAAATTCGACAGTCGTAAACGAAGTGAGAAATGAATCGAGAAGATACTTGGAATATGAGATTGATTTCTAAAAAAGGTAATAACTAAAGAAAAGTAGGAATAGAAATTAAGCATGAAACAAGTAGTGATGTTGAAATAATTAAAGAAAAATTAGAAAATATTGCAGAACTTAATACGGGAAGTTATTTGTGTACAGATGTAATAACACAGGCTGATTCAAAAAAATATAAAGACTGGAAAATTCCATTTACTGAGAAGAGTTTTATTGTGCAGTATGATGGAACTGTAAAAGCTGGAATTAAAGATCTTACCAAGACACAAGTATCTCAGAAAGGAGAAACAATTATTGTTCGGCTACCAGAAGTGGAAATTACTGGGATTGAAATTGATAATGATTCCTTTGAAAAATTAGATGAATCGAATAATATTTTTAATCCAATTACGGTAGAAGATTTGAATAAAGCTCAAAAGAATTTAAAGGAAGAAATGTATCAACGTGCTTTAGAAAAAGGTATTTTAGATATGGCTAAAAGTAATGCTGAAGAGGTGCTTAAAGGAATGTTGTCGGGAGCTAATGGTGATTATGATATAAAATTTGAGTGGCAATAAAAAAGAAACGAGTAGCCCCGCTGAACAATAATTTGTTGTACGGTAGTAAACTTCGTTTTCCAGAGTTATTCTAATAAAGTATTTTGAAAAAATTAATATACAGAATAATAATGTATTTGATAAGGTAGACTTAAAAAGGAGATTGTTGGAAAAAGTAATTATAAGAGATAAGATGATGTTGGTGTGACAACATTTTTAATCAAAATTAAATACTATTTTTACACGGCATCTGGCATAAAAGCCAGGTGTCTTTTTAATTCGCGAAAAAAACATGCCCTTTCAAGGAAGGATGGAAAAGATAACCAGAATTCCAAAATAAAAGTCTTTGACTGCACGCTGCGTGCAGCTATAGGCTAGAAAGAGAAGGAAAAATTGTATGACACTGCGGGAAATATGCGAAACATTGGGGGTATCTAGGAGGGCTCTACAAGGATATGAAAAAGCAGGACTGGTGGCTTCTACAGGTCGAAATAAGTATGGGCATTTGCTTTATGATGAAAAAGCCAGGGAAAGAATTGCAGAAATAAAGTTCTATCAGCAATTAGGATTTTCAATTAAAGAAATTAGTGACATTATTGATGCATCAAATGTTGTAGTAAAAAATGCTCTTGAACGGCAGGTACAGAAATTAGTAGAAGAAAAAAACCAGATAGATTATTTGATTGAACGGGCAAATCAAATAATTACCAAACTGGAAAAAGAAAACCATAATTAAGGAGAATTGAAGCATATGAAAAACAAAAAGAAAACGACAATCATTATTGTAGCAACAGGAATTATATTAGTAATAACAGGATTTATAGTATATTATACATGTTATCACAGATGGGATGACGCCACATGCACGAAACCAAAAACTTGCAGTATATGTGGGAAAACGGAAGGTGAAGCATTAGGTCATCAGTGGAGGGATGCAACTTGCACGGAACCGCAAATTTGTTCTGTATGTAAAGAAACAAAAGGAAAAGCGTTAGGTCACAAGGCTGATACATGGTCTACAATAAAAGAAGCAACCTGTACCGAAGAGGGAGAAAAAGAAGCAACTTGCAAAAGATGTGGGAAAAGTCTGGTAGAAGAGATTCCTATGATGGAACATACACCTGGAGAATGGAAGATAACAAAAGACTATAAAATTAATCGTGATGGGACAGTCACTCCGGGGACACAGGCAATACAATGTACAGTATGTAATAAGGAACTGGAAACAAAAGAGTATACGATTGAATTAACGAATAGCCAGAAAAATGCGATTATCCGGGCATATGAAGAAGAAAATTCCTGGCATGTATCAAGAGACTATCTGATTAATGATATTTTGGTTGGATTCGATTACTTCAACGTAGAAGATGCTACATTTGCGGTAGATCATATGGATGTCAATTTTGATGAACAGGCGGTAGCATATGTGAGAAGTAACTCGTCTGGACAGTCCAGAGGCGAAGTGACAGAAATGATGCGCTATTATGGATACACAGAGGAACAAATCAATAATGCTTTTGAAAAGGCAGGATTTTAAGAAAGTTCAACTCGAATATCGAGTTAAAATGCGTTATTATTAAAATTAAATGATGTAAGTGGCAAAAGTTATTTTAACACTTACATCATTTAATTAGAAATATAGAGGAAGATGAGTCATGGCATACACAGAGCTGGTGAAAAATTTCAATCGTATCCGGGATTATATGCGTGAATTTTATGTATATGGTTTTAAGAGCCGGGAGGAATATACGAGGAAAAGTGCACGTTCTTATGACGATGAGAGACGAAGGATAGAAAGCTGGCTTGGCGACTATATGAGATTTCGCCGGACTGCGGAAGGAAAAAATGTATTTCTGTCAATTGACAGCCGTATATCCCATCACAATCCATTATATAAAGCATGGAAGACAAAGAGCTTTACCGACGGTGATATTACATTGCATTTTGTTATCATGGATATTATGGAAATGACAGAAGAAGCACTGCCTGTCAGTGAAATCGCTGAAAAAATAGACGAGTATCTTTCTGCATTTCCTGAACCGAGAGTGTTCGATGAATCCACTGTGCGGAAAAAACTGAAAGAATATGTGAAGGAAGGACTGCTTGAAACAGAAAAACATGGGAAAATCCTGTATTATAAAAATGCAGCAGAATGTGACTGCTACAATAAAGACATACTGGATTTCTTTTCAGAGACAGCACCATGTGGTGTCATCGGTTCATTTTTATTAGATAGAAGAAAACTGCAGGAAGAAAATCAGAAGAAAAAAGATTCCTGCCAAAGACAGAAATATAAAGAGAAGTTTGCATTCAAACACCATTACATAACAAGTGCAATTGACAGTGAGATTTTGTGTCAGTTGTTTCAGGCGATACATGAAAAACGAAGTATTATCGTTGAGACGATTCAAAAAGAGAAAGAACATTGCTCAGAAAACAAGATAATCCCTTTAAAGATACTGATCAGTGTGCAAGGGGGCAGACAATATCTTATGGCATATGTACCGCGATTTAAAAGAATGAATGCGTTTCGTATTGATAATATTGTATCTGTAAAATTCGATAAAGTCAGTGACCGCTTTGATGAGCTGCGTGACCGATTAGAAAAAATGAAACCACACATATGGGGAGTGAGTACCCAAAATCATGCGAATAGCCGCATGGAAACAGTTGAATTTACCGTTCATTATGAAAAGGGAGAAGAACATATTCACCACAGACTTGAACGTGAAAAACGGTGCGGTAGTGTAGAGAAAATCGACGATCATACGAGTAGGTTTTACGCAGAAGTTTATGATGCAACAGAGTTGATTCCGTGGATTCGCACATTTATCTGCCGGATTACGGACATACATATTTCTAATATCATCGTAGAAACGCAGTTCAAAAGAGATTTAGAGAAAATGTATCAGTTATATGGTATAGGCGGTGAAGAAAAATGATTTTTAGTGAATTATATAGTGCTTATTATCACACGGTGGCAGAAATTTTGGAACATGCGACAGATCACGCAGTTGGAAAAGAGGAACTCAGAACAATCATAAAGGAAAATGCTTTTGAAGAAAGTGTTATGAATATCGAGCTGGCACTGATGGAAGAAAGATGGCAGCTTCTTAAAGCAGACGGAATAACCGTGCTTAAAAAGAAACCGAAAATGCCGTTTACGATGATTCAAAAGCGCTGGATTAAGGCTATTTCGCTTGATCCAAGAATGAAGTTGTTCCAGGATGGACGGATTGATTTTGAACAGGATGAATGGAAAGAGATAGAGCCATTATTTACTTCGGAAGATTATTACATATTTGATAAATATTCAGACGGAGACGATTATAACGATGAAAATTATATTCGAAATTTCCGGCTGATATTAGACGCAATTGAGAAGCAATATCCGCTTTGTATAGAGACATATAATCATAAAAGGAAAATTGTTCAGATGGTTTTGCTGCCACAATACTTGGAATATTCAGAAAAAGATGATAAATTTCGGCTTATTGGGCAGGGGCTTAAACTAGGTGGAACGGTCAACTTGGGTAGAATTATCCATTGTGAAAAATATGCGGGAGATGAAAAATGGAAAAGCTTACACAGGATTCAATCAAGAAAACGAAGTGTAGTGTTCGAGCTAAATGATGAACGAAGTGCACTGGAAAGAGTTCTGCTTCATTTTGCACATTTTGAAAAACAGGCAGAAAGACTGGATGGTAAACACTATAAAATTACGGTCAACTATGATAAAGATGATGAAACGGAAATTGTTATTCGGATATTATCGTTTGGACCGATGATAAAAGTGGTTGCTCCGGCACATTTTGAAAACTTAATAAAAGAACGATTGATAAAACAGAAAAGTTGCGGACTGTAGATGGTTCGCAACTTTTTTTCCATGATAGCAGACAACTTTTTTTATACAATAAAACCAAGAAAAAACAATGTGTAAATGGAGTTGAGAAAGAAATGTTGGAGATAAAAGGGAAAGTAAATACAGCAGTTTGTTATGCGAAAGTAGTTGAAGATGAGGCGATACAACAGATTCAGAGAATGTGTGATTATGCGCTGACAGAGAATTGCCGGATCAGAATTATGCCGGACGTTCATGCCGGGAAGGGATGTACGATTGGCACAACAATGACAGTTACGGATAAAGTGTGTCCGAATATTGTCGGAGTAGATATTGGATGTGGAATGTATACAGTAAAGCTGGCGGATACGGCGTTGGATTTTGAAAAGATTGATGAGTCATGTCATTATATTCCGTCTGGAATGAATGTGTGGGATGGAAGACAGGAGCGATTTGATCTTACAGAACTGAAATGTTATCGAATGCTTCGTGATTCTAAGCGTTTAGAAAGGTCTTTAGGAACGCTTGGAGGTGGAAATCATTTTGTTGAGGTAGATCAGTCTTCGGATGGTACCTATTATCTGGTTATTCACTCCGGAAGCAGAAATCTGGGGAAACAGGTTGCAGAGTTATATCAACAGCTGGCAGTGGATCTACATAAGGGAAAAGAAAAATATTTCAAACAAAGAGATGAAATTATTCAGACATATAAGGCAGAAGGACGAAGAAAAGAAATCCAGGAGGCATTAAAAGAACTGGAGAAAAGTTATGAAGTACAGATTTTAAATGTGCCGGAAGATATTTGCTGGTTGTATGGCTCATTTATGGAGGATTATCTTCATGATGTGGAGATCTGCCAGCGTTTTGCAAGAAGAAACAGAGAAAAAATGGCTGAAATTATTTTGGAAAGGGCAAATATGACGGCGATCGAATCGTTTCACACGATACATAATTATATAGATACGGAAGAAATGATTTTGCGAAAAGGTGCAATAGCAGCACATGCGGGGGAGAAAGTTCTGATTCCAATTAATATGCGAGATGGTTCGGTAATTGCCATTGGAAGAGGTAATCTGGAATGGAATTATTCAGCGCCGCACGGTGCGGGAAGAATCATGTCAAGAACGAAAGCAAAAGAAACTTTGAATATGGAAATGTATAAAGAGGCAATGAAAGGGATTTACACAACCTCAGTGAATGAGCAGACGATAGATGAAGCACCAATGGCATATAAATCAAAGGAGGATATTATTGATGTGATCTGGGAAAGCGTGGATATTCGTGAGATTATGAAACCAGTGTATAACTTTAAGGCATCCGGAGATGATGGACCTTGGAAGAAGAAAAACAGGAAAGCAGGGGAAGCTGATGGAAAAAATAATAGTACAAAAACTTCATGAAATAGAAGAAAAAGAGCATGTAAAAATATTACTGGCAGTTGAGTCTGGAAGCAGGGCATGGGGATTCGCATCGCCAGACAGTGATTATGATGTGCGGTTTCTATATGTGAGAACAAGAGAAGATTACTTACAGCTGGATCCTTTGCGGGATGTCATTGAACAGCCGATCAATGATTTACTGGATATTAACGGCTGGGATTTACAGAAAGCATTACGGCTGATGTATAAATCCAATCCGACATTATTTGAGTGGCTGAAATCGCCAATTATTTATATAGAAACAGAATTTGCAGATGAAATGAGAAGAGTGATGAGTGATTATTTTTCTGTGAAACACAGTCTGTATCATTATATCAGTATGGCAGAAGGAAACTACAAAAAATATTTGAGAACGGAAATGGTGAAAGCAAAAAAATATTTTTATGTATTACGTCCGTTACTGGCAGGTCAGTGGATTCTGGAGAAAGAGTCTCCACCGCCGATGTTATTTTCAGAACTGGTGGAGGTGGAACTTCCGGATGAAGTAAGAACAGAAGTGGAAGATCTTTTGAAAATAAAAATACATGAACCGGAGATAAAGAAGATTCCGAGGGTAAACAGGTTGAATGAATATCTGGAGAGTGAAATAGCAGGATTGAGAGAGAAAGCGGGAAAATTAGGGGAAGAAAAAAAGGTAAGTTGGAAGAAATTGAATAAGATATTTTTGAAGGAAGTTTAATCAGACATACATCCCTTCGCCTTTGCATAGATTGTAAAAAAACAAACTATGCAGGGGTTTTTATGAAAGATTATATTGAGGAGAGAGCGGTTGAGATTGCTTATTATATTATTGAAAATAAGGCGACGGTGAGGCAGACGGCGGTGGCGTTTGGGGTAAGTAAGAGTACGATACATAAAGATGTAACAGAACGCCTTCTCCAGATCAACCCATCTCTTGCAGGTGAGGCGCGAAAGGTTCTGGATCTGAACAAATCGGAACGGCACATCCGGGGCGGACTTGCTACCAGAGAAAAGTACCTGCATCAGCACGCATAAAAAATCCTTTTCTTTGCAAAAAGATGGTGTATTACATTTTTACAGTATATAATAGAGAAAACGGGGATATACAAAAGAGAAGGGACAGGAAAAGAGAAGAATGGGGAAAACGAAACAAAAACAGGATCGAAGTCATTATCTGTTTTCCAATCGGGAACTGGCAAATCTGATCGGACCTTTGGTAATCGAGCAGTTATTGGCAGTTTTTGTTGGGATGGCAGATTCTATTATGGTTGCAAATGTTGGAGAAGCAGCTGTGTCGGGCGTGTCGCTGGTTGACAATATTATGATTCTGATCATCAATATTTTTGCAGCACTGGCGACTGGTGGAGCAGTTGTTGCCGGACAGTATATTGGCAGGAAAGATGAAAAATCAGCATGTAAAGCGGCTACACAGCTGGTATGGTTTGTGAGTCTTAGTGCGGTTGCGATCATGATATTGGTTTACCTTGGAAAAGATATAATTCTGAATCAGGTATTTGGTCACATTACAGCGGAAGTAAAAGGACATGCAGATATTTATCTGCTAATTGTAACAGCTTCGATTCCATTTATCGCGTTATATAATGGTGGGGCAGCAATTTTCCGTGCGATGGGGAATTCGCAGGTATCTATGCGGGTATCGCTTTTGATGAATGCAATCAATGTAACCGGAAATGCAATTCTTGTGTTCGGATTACGGATCGGAACGGCGGGTGTTGCAATACCGACACTGATTTCCAGAATGGTTGCCGCGATAGTGATAACAGTGTTGCTCTGCAATCAGACACGTATCTTGCATATTGAGCGGACACTGAAAATCCGGTTTGATGGAAGAATGATACGGAAAATACTTGCAATTGGGGTTCCCAATGGTCTGGAAAACAGTATGTTTCAGCTGGGCAAAATTTTAGTGCTGAGTCTGGTTTCAACCTTCGGTACTTATGCAATTGCGGCAAATGCAGTTTCCAATGCGATTGCGCTGTTCCAGATTCTTCCTGGAATGGCGATTTCGCTGGCAATTACGACAGTTATTTCCCAGTGCGTCGGCGCAAATGACTATGAACAGGTACATTACTATCTGAAAAAACTGCTTGCGATCATTTATGTGGCAATGGTGGGAACGGTAGCACTTATTTTCCTTGCACTTCCATTGATTTTGAAAGCATACAATTTGTCAGATCAGACAGCTGCGGCAGCAACAAATATTATTCATTTCCATGGAATCAGTGCAATGATTATCTGGCCACTTTCATTTGCTCTTCCAGCAGCGTATCGTGCGGCAGGAGATGCAAAAGCCTGTATGTATACATCGATTGTGTCGATGTGGATTTTCCGGATCGGATTCAGTTATCTGGTAGGAAAATATATGGGACTGGGAGTATTTGGCGTGTGGGTTGCAATGGTGATCGATTGGGTAGTACGTGCAATCTGTTTTATTATCCGGTACTTTAATGGAAAGTGGAAACATGGGGCAATTGTGTAAATACAGAAGAAAGTTGTCATTTGTGTTAGAAAGATGATGCCTGAATATGAGTTTTAATTGCAGACCAGAGTTCAAACTTTGGTTCGGGCGATAGAAAATGCTTGTAAAACATCCAGAGCTCTACTATAATAAAATACAAAAGCAATAAATAGAAAAAGCGGTCTGAAAGGATCGTATTTTACAGGAGGAAAACCTTGAAGAACGAATTAGTGATTGTACTTGACTTTGGTGGACAGTATAACCAGCTTGTCGCAAGACGTGTCAGGGAATGTAATGTATATTGCGAAATTTATTCTTATAAGATTGATATCGAAAAGATTAAAGCAATGAACCCGAAGGGAATTATCCTGACAGGAGGACCGAATAGCTGTTACGAACCGGATTCACCGACTTATTCTGAAGAACTCTTTAAGCTTGGCATTCCGGTACTTGGTCTTTGTTATGGTGCACAGCTTATGTCTCACGTACTTGGCGGAAAAGTTGAAAAAGCTGACGTCAGAGAATATGGTAAGACAGAAGTCATCATCGACAAGAAAGATTCCAAAGTATTTGAAAATGTATCTGCAACAACAACCTGCTGGATGAGCCATTTTGATTATATTTCGCAGGTGGCACCGGGATTTGAGATTACTGCACACACAGCAGACTGTCCGGTAGCAGCAGCAGAAAATGCAGCAGAAAAGCTTTATGCAATCCAGTTCCATCCTGAAGTGCTTCATACACTGGAAGGAACCAAGATGATCAACAACTTTGTAAAGAATGTCTGTGGATGTGTCGGCGAATGGAAGATGGATGCATTTGTTGAAAATACCATCCAGGAAATCCGTGAAAAAGTTGGGGACGGAAGAGTACTTCTTGCGCTTTCAGGCGGAGTTGATTCCTCTGTGGCAGCAGGACTGCTTTCCAGAGCAATCGGCAAACAGCTTACCTGCGTATTTGTAGATCACGGTCTTCTTCGTAAGAATGAAGGCGATGAAGTTGAGGCAGTATTTGGACCGAATGGTCAGTTTGACCTGAACTTTATCCGTGTCAATGCACAGGAAAGATACTACAACAAGCTTGCCGGAGTTACAGAACCGGAAGCAAAGCGTAAAATTATCGGAGAAGAATTTATCCGTATTTTTGAAGAAGAAGCAAAGAAGATCGGTGCAGTGGAATTCCTTGCACAGGGAACGATTTACCCGGACGTTGTAGAAAGCGGACTTGGCGGAGAATCAGCAGTGATCAAGTCTCATCACAACGTAGGAGGACTTCCGGAGTATGTTGATTTCAAAGAAATCATTGAACCACTTCGTGATCTCTTCAAAGATGAAGTCCGCAAGGCAGGTCTTGAACTTGGACTTCCGGAGAAACTTGTATTCCGTCAGCCATTCCCGGGACCGGGACTTGGAATCCGTATCATCGGAGAAGTAACGGCTGAAAAAGTACGGATCGTACAGGATGCAGATGCAATTTATAGAGAAGAGATTGCAAACGCGGGACTTGACCGCAGCATCGGACAATATTTTGCAGCCCTGACCAACATGAGAAGCGTTGGTGTTATGGGTGACGAGAGAACTTACGATTATGCAGTTGCACTTCGTGCAGTGAATACGGTAGATTTTATGACTGCTGAGGCAGCGAAGATTCCGTATGAAGTACTTGATAAAGTAATGAGCAGAATTATCAATGAAGTTCGTGGGGTTAACAGAGTATTCTATGATCTGACGAGTAAACCGCCTGGAACGATAGAGTTTGAATAATTAGCAAATCCCGAGAACCCTTGTAAATAGAGGGCTCCCGGGATTTCTTATGCTGTTTTGATGTTAACGTGATGTTAAAAAGTTCTATTTTCCAGATATTCCATATATTTTTTCGTATTTAGGAATGGTCGTTTCAACGATAAAAACATCAAGATCTTTCAGGCTGCCGTTCTGAAGTTCGCATGAGGAAATGGCATCTGAGAACATGGCCAGAAGAAAATCACGAAGATCTTCCGCTGGCTTAAATGTGGATATAATCTTGACAATCGTGTCTCCGAAAGCGATCCAGTCAAGGTATGTTTCGAGCTTATATCCATAGATCGAGTCCCTTGCTATATCAACACCGTATTTCTGAAAGATGGACCGATTATTTTTTCGGATATGTTCATTTCCGTGCGCTTCAGCCGCAGCCAGTATTCCCAGGCTTACAGATCCCAATGGGGATCCGGGAACAGGGGTGGCATGCTGCGCCTCTGGTACAAAGAATTCGTCTTCTCTATCCTCTTCCTCTTTCTGCATTAGCAACTCAATATCCTTTGCCAGTTCTTTGTCTGATCCGGGATAAAGGTGGGAATAGGTATCCCATGTCGTTTTGATGGACTCATGGCCGAGCCGACGGGAGATCTCCTCGATTGGTTTCCCCATGTTAATGAGCATCGCAACGTGGCTGTGCCTTAAATCGTGAACACGGATATCTACATCTCCTGATCGCTTGATCATCCGCTTGAACTCGCTGTACAGTCCGCCCTTCTTAAAATAGAAGATCCGTTCATCCGGATCAAGCTGCATACTGTCAATAAAGTCGAGAACTTCTTTGTGGAGTGTTCCGGGAACGGTAACCCTTCGGATGCTCCGCTTTGTCTTTGGCGTTAAGAAATATTCGACTCCGTCCACAACGGCATAGTTCTTATTGATGTCGATGACAGGATCTTCCCGCGGCACATCTTCCGGGGTGATGGCCAGCACCTCCCCCTCTCTTACGCCAGTATAGAAGAGTATCTTAAAGGCGATGCGATACGCCGGCTTTTGCTCAAACTGCAGGGCGTGCTCGAACTGATCCTGCGTCCAGAAATTCATTTCCGATGCGCGGCTCTCCCCGATGCTCCCGGCTACATAACAGGGATTTATCCTTAGACGATAGTATTTTACTGCGTAATTAAATATAGACGAGAGCTGCGAATTGATTGAATGCAGATATGTTTCGGCATAGGGCTTTCCGTCTTCGTCTCTGTAATCTATGAGCGAATTTTGCCAGCGCCGGACCAGATCTGCATCTATGTCGCATATCTGCATAGCTCCAAAGAAAGGAATCAGCTTTGACTCTATGATGTATCTCTTGCTTTTGAGAGTAGTAAGTTTCAAACGGCTATCCATATCCTCGAGATAGTTTTTGGCAAGAGAAGAGAACAGTATTGTTGGCTCCTTGGAAAATCGGTCCAGAAAGCTCTGTTCATATTCTCTGGCGGCGCCTTTGGTGTCGAAGCCCCTTTTGCACTTATGTTTTTTTTCGCCGAGCCAGTCGGTGTAGTAAAAATTTGCATACCAATGCGTCTTCCCGTCCGCTGTCTGATATTTGTATGCGGGCATAATCAATCTCCTTGTCGCATAAGATTTGACAAATGGGACTCTACCGGATATAATGTACTTAACAAGGGAACCGTTGGTCAGTGTACACCTGACCGCCGGGAAAATAAGTTCTATAAAAATAGCGCCTTACTTTACCAGAGCAGGGGCGCTATTTTTTGTGCTTCATTATCGTTACGACAAGGGTAATTACAGCACAAAGCATGATGACAAAAGTAAACAAGTCACTGTATGTAACCATAAGCACCAGCCTCCTTTCTTTCGTCCGGCGGCTGCATAGCACCTCAACGATTCCCCGGTTAAGTACATTATACCGATGATCTTATTTGTCTTTTAAATTTTCTAAAGCGCCCATGAACAGCCGCTTTCCTCTTTTCGACATCCCTCTATAATAACGTATGATATCCTCCTCTTCTTCGGAGGATATGATTTCTGAATATGGTATGGAGCCGATCAGAAAATCCATCGATGTATTTAACGCCTTTGCGACCTTGGCCAATATATCGATATTCGGAGTGACGGATCCGGCCAGAATTCCAGATAGTTCTTCCTGTGGGATGTCTGCGGTTTCGGAAAGTTGTTCGGGCGATAAGCCGCCCTGCGCCAAAAGTTCGGAGATTCTGGCGCCGATGTAAGGCTTCATCGTCTCTGGATCAAGAGCTATCCATTGCGATTTAGATTTTCCCAGTAAGTAATCTGAAGGAACATGGAAAAATTCTGCTATCTTATTTAAAACCTGGGCTGACGGGTTCGTGTAACCTCTTTCTATATTAGATATTACCTGGCCAGAACATCCGGCATATTCACCGAGCTGCAACTGAGTGACGCCGATATCTGAACGAAGGCTTTTTATTTTCTCTCCAATATTACTCATACAATACACCCGGATCTTAGTCCATGCCTAGAATCTCTTTTGATTCTTCTGTGATCTGCTCCGGGGTTTTAGTAGCTTTTGATATCAATTCCCCGGTTTTGTAATCATATATGTCATAAGCGTCCTTTAAGTCTCCCTGCACATAATAATATTGTCCAGAGTCATAATCTGCTACAGAGATGATTTCCCACTTGGGGCTGCTTACAATTCCTAAATAATTATAGGAAACAAAAAGCTGACGATCATCATCTACTGTGCAAAGTGCGTCGATGGAATACACTCCAGAATTTTCTTTGTAGTTCCCGACAATGGCTTCGCTTATATCTGATACGCCAATACTTATCATGATTTCCTTGAAATCGGTATCAGCTATACTTGTGAAGCCGTCAATATCCGGGAATGACTGCAGTTCTTCGTCTGTGTTCTGCTTAAAAGCAAAAGCCGGACCAGTCGTTTCCGCTACATTTTCAGCGCTCTTTTGTGAAGCATCTGATTCGGCGCTTGGGTTGGGAGTCGTGGCTTTAGTAAAATCCATTATGGCACTGATCAGCACGAGGACAGCAATCACTCCGCATATGCTGGCAATGATAATCAGCCACACAGGCTTTTTCTTTTTAATTTGAAAACCGCAGCTTGGACAAACTTTAGCGGAATCGGAAATTTCTTTTCCGCACTCCGGGCATTTTATCATACTCATAATAATCTCATTCCTTTCTACCCCTTCGGTACCACTCGAAGGGGATTATTTTGCTTCTTTTAATTCCCCTTCATATTCACGACTTAATCGTTTCAGATATCCTCTTAATTCCCCTTTAAATTCTAATTGAGCATCACGGGGAAGCTTATGGATTAGAGAAAGCCATTCAGCATCTTCTACTGTCAAAGAAGATTTTTCGTTCCCGGAAAGTAAATATTCACAAGAAACGCCCAAAAACTCACAAATTGGGATTATCATTTTAGCCGGAGGATCAGTCCCCCGATTTTTCCAGTTAGTCATAGTGCTGGTGCTTATACCCAATGCCCTGCACAAATCCGCTGCTTTTAGAGACTTTTCCTCTAATAGTGCTAAAATCCGCTGGATAATCATAAATCTCCTTTCGAATCCCAAAATGTGAGCAAAAAGTATTGACAAACTCACAAATGGGGATTATTATTAAAACTGTAATAACCAAATGTTTAAAACACTTTTCAAAAAAAGAGTGATGGCATCACTCAAGGTGTAATGCAAAATGAATAGTTACTGATCGGCTTCGGCCAGAAGAGCCTTGTTATTTTCTTCGATCATAACAGAAACGGCCCTGATGACAGCTTCAGCAGAAGCTTGAAAAATCGAAGCAGTATTTAATGGAACACCGCTTGCTTCAATATCGGTCAGGATTTCACGGTTGGCATCTGTAAACTCTGATAATCCGATACGCTGCAGTTGTTCCGACCACGATGAGGTCTGATTATTCATAGCAGCTACTCCTTTCTGTGCTTATTAACGTATACCGTTATTCTAAAGCATGATTAAACAAATGTAAACAACAAATGTTTACAAGGACAACGGGAGGTGAAATTGTGAAACGAACTTTGCCGACATGGTGTAAAGAGGTCAAAAAGTCAATGATTGATGATGATCTGAACGTTACTGAACTTGCGGAGCGCGTAGGTCTGAGCAGAAATTACGTTTCCGGAGTGGTAAATGGGCGTGTATACGCGCCAGAGATTGCAAAGATAATCAGCAAAGATCGTAACATTACGGTGCCTTACACGGAAAACATCGTTTGATTATATTTTAGCTGATGAAGGAGGATAGATAAATGGGAAAACATGTTACGAAAGCCGCAGGGAATGTCTTCGCAGAAGCACGTTATCAGGCTGCGACGTTCAATGACCGCCTTTTTAGTAGAGAGGGGGCGTCAGAAGAGCTCGGAATTGACCGGAGCAGGTTGGCCAGGATTGAGCTTGGCAGTAAAAATCCGTTTCCGGACGAAGTGCTGATGATGGCTGATATATACAATGCGCCGGAATTAAAGTCGTATTACTGCAAAAATATGTGCCCTCTTGGAAAGGACTTTCCGGACGTTAAGCTGGAGGCCCTGGACAGGATAAGCATTAAGGCACTGTCTTCTTTCCGGAAGATTTCAGCAGCTAAAGAATTGCTCTTGGACATTACGGAGGACGGAGTGATAACGGAGAACGAAAAAGGTGATCTCAACGAAATCATCAAGACATTGGATGAGGTGAGCAGGATCACGCAAAGCTTAAAAATATGGGCAGAGAAAAATCTGGAATAAAGGAGGTGCCCGCATGCCAAGTGGAGTTTTGAAAGAAATAACGGCGGAGGACAGATCTTACTATATGGCAAGCGACATAATGGCGCTGCTTGGGATAAGTAAATCCAAAGCATATGACGTAATCCGAACAATGAGAAAGGAGTGTATTGACGCAGGGAAGCTTACAAAAGCGTATCCGGCAGGACGCATTCCTAAGAAATATTTCGATGAATACTGCATGATCAACTGAGGAGGTGAATGAAGAAAAATGTACGGGTACATTTGCCCTGACTGTGGCTGTCATCTTGATCCGGGGGAAAGATGCGACTGCAGGGAGGAAAGAGAAAGAGAGAGAGAAAAGGTGACAAAGATCTCGAAGTTTCTGAAAGTGGAAACGAATGGTCAGATGAAGATTAAGTTTGAGGAGGTCGTATGAAATATTTAAGACTTTATGATTTGAGGAATGAAACGGTGACAATAATACCGTATCCAACGAAGCCCGTGGATGCAAATTCAGATCCACAGGATATTCAGTCAAGGAAAAAGAGGGTAAGAAGACGCATGATCCGGCGGGCGAAACGCGCGGCTTTTGTTATAGTAGAAGCTGCAACGTCGCTCGCATCAGGGCTTATCTTCCTGCATTTTGTTTCTGAAAAGTTAAGGGAAATCAGAGGCTACGATGCTATTGGGAGCGAGTATTTTGCGGCGGGGTTCATCGCATTTTTTGTGTTTTTACTCTTTGAAAAGGTGGGTGAGTGGCTGTGGACAAGAAGACAATAGAGGAGGCGATAGGGCAGGAAATACCAGAGGAGCTTTACGAGCACGCCGTGACAGAGGCAAGAAAAAAGCTCCAATCAATAATTCAGCGTTTTGGCGATTGCGACGGCGTTAGACGGACACCGGGCTATCTGACTGAATTAGTGATTGAAGCCGTTAAGTCAGAACTTTTAACAGAATACACTCTGACTTTGGCGCTTGCCAGATCGCGCGCATAACTATTAAAAGCAATTCTATTTTATCACGAGAAAGAGAGGAAAGCAATATGAAAGATGTTATGGCATCATTGCCGGAAGTAATAAAAGAATACAAGGGATACAACCTGCTGATCCCGACAGCAACAGACGTTCAGCTCAATCCGTTTTATAAATTCCATGTGGAAGAGGTCGCGGTAGATCTGAGCGAAACCAGCGGAGATATTTTCAAGGTCGGATCGATAGACACGGGCAGGAAGGACGACAGGGGCAATAAGATCTATGCGGATGCCTTTTCGCTGTCGAAGCCTTTGCTTAACAAGTTGGCAATGGCGGCAGGGATCCAGTTCAATCCGGAGCAGACATACGGGGAACGTATTGACCGGGTTACATACCGGGCGCATGCACAGGGAGCCATGCGGAAAGCAGACGGAACCTGCCGAACAGAAACAGATCAGAAAGAGATTTGCCTTGAAGATGAAGAGGAAAAGTACAGAATCGAATTCGCTGATAAGGCTGCCAGGGGCATTACGGACGACAAGCAGGCAAAAGCCGCTGCGGAAATTTTTAAGGGAACATGGACCAAGGCGAAGAACAAATATGGAAAAACTGTTGATGCCTATGTGATCGACGAGGCAGACCGCGAGAAATATATCGAGAGATCTGTAATGGTGAACATGTCACTTCTTAAAAAGACATGGGCGGAAAAGGCAATCACGGGCGCAAAGCTTAGAGTAATCCGGGCCCTGCTTGGCGTGAAAGGAACATACACAAAGGAGGAGCTGCAAAAGAACTTCGCCATTCCCACGGTAGTCTTTTCTCCGGATTATTCGGATCCGGCGGTGCGTCAGGCGATACTTACACAGGGGATCAGCTCGGTAAACAATATGTTTGGCACGCCGACACTTCCGATCAAAAAAGTAGAATTTGAAAATGACGCTGCCTTTGATGTGGAAGCGTTTGAGAGCAATCCTGCATTCCAGAGCGACGATCCGGATGAAGACGTCCCGGACATCCCGGATATTCCGGAAGAACTTCCGAATGAGCCAGAAGCTCCTACTCCGCCGGAGGAGGAAGGATATTTCTGCGACGAATGCGGAGTTGAGATCAGTGAAAAGGTGTACGCCTATTCGCTGAATAAGTTCGGGCGTCCGCTGTGTATCAAATGCCAGAGAGGAGGGAACCGGCAATGAAAATGATCAAGATTACTACTGACAATCAGATTTCAGTGCACGACTTTCCGGAGAGGAGCTTTGAGGAACAGAACAAGTCATTAAGAGACTATATTGGTCCGAAATGCGAACTGTTTGAGCGTGTTATGCCGAAACGCCTGTACAACGAACTTCGTGGTTCCAGGGAAAGAGGGAATTGCGTAAGTATGTTGGTGGACGAAGATGGGCATTACAACGGATCATCTGAAAATATCGTGGCATCATGGCTCTATGAAACAGATAAGCATGGCCACCCAATACTTGGGAATGTTCTGATTGTCGGAGAAAAGTTGGAAGGACCAGGCATCAGCCTTTGTGGAATCCCGGGAGATCAGTTCGATTTGCTCTTTCCACAGCTCAGAAAATTAACAGAGAAAGCGAGGAAAATAGGATGAAGATTTTACATACAGCGGATTGGCATATCGGTCAGTTTAAAGGACCGGTCGAGGACGGAGTAAACCTCCGCTCTCTCGATACGGTTAAATGCCTTGAGTTTATGGTTGAAACGGCAAAAGAAGTTCGTCCGGATTTGGTCTGCGTGAGCGGAGACGTCTTTCATCAGGAACAGATCGGACCGGTTCGGTATTCGGATGAAATGGTTACAGCGACAAGGATCATCGAAGATCTGTCAGAATGTGCAAAGTTTGTGGTTGTGATGCGTGGTACGCCGAATCATGACGGCGCCGGTCAGTTCCGGGTGCTGACAAAGATGCTTGAGAAAAATAAAAAGGTTGCGGTGATTACTACACCGCAGGTTATCTCAACACCGATCGCAGACATTGCATGCATTCCCGGGTTTGATAAGCAGGAGTTTCGGTCAAAGTTTCCAGGGTTATCTGCAGAGGAAGAGAATCTGACATGGACCAAGTATATATCAGATATGGTTATGGGATTAAGGGCTCAATGCTCAAACACAAATATCCTACCAGATATGACACCCAAGATTTTAATGGCACATTATACAGTACCCGGATGCAACATGGAATCTGGACAGACGTCTTTCTTTTCAAACTTTGAACCGGTAATTCCGAGGGAGGCTCTGCAGACCGCCGGATACTCTGCGGTACTTCTAGGGCATATACACAGACCTCAAATTCTTGAAGGTCTGGATAATGTGTTCTATTCCGGAGCTATTAACGCCATGAACTTCAATGATGAGGGGCAGAGCAGAGGCTTCTGGATCCATGAATTTGAAAGAGGAAAACTGAAATCCGGACACCGATATGAGACTCCGTTCAGAGAATTTCAGACGGTTACATGGACTCAGGAGGATGTGGAGTCCTATTTACGGGAAGGAAAAATTTTCCTGATGAATGAAAAATATCCGGATCTTGTATCGGACAAGATTGTTCGAATCAAATACAGTTGCACAAGTGAACAGAAAAAGGCGCTTAATATCCCAGTGCTGCAGTCGGATCTCTATGACATGGGAGCGTTTTATGTGGCTGACATAGAAGCAGAGAGCATGGTGGAAATAGCAAACAGAGGGCTGCTGTCGGAAGAAAGCGACCCGCTCGTCAATCTGAAAAAATGGTTGTCTGAAAAATGCGTAAAAAATGCTGATAAAGTTACGGAGCTTGCGGAGCCGATCATTGCGGCGGCGATGAAATCGGAAGCGACATCGGAGAACCATGGCGTACTCCGGCCGGTATCTATTTCCGTAAAAAACTATCGTAACTACAAGGAAGAAAGCTTTGATTTTTCAGATGTTTCGTTCTGCTCGATAAATGGAGTGAATGGAGCCGGAAAAAGCAGCCTTTTCATGGATGCGATTGCGGATTGCCTGTATGAAGAAACAAGAGAAGGAGACAATAAGGCGTGGATCCGGGGGACGGAAGACGCAAGAAGCGGATCGATAGAATTCGTGTTCGACATAGGGGAAAAGCGGTTCCGTGTCGTTAGGACCAGGACGAAATCCGGAAGGGCGACACTGAATATATCACAGAAAGATGGGGAAGAGTGGCTGAACCTGTCGGCAGAACGCATCCGGGATACACAGGATGAGATAGAAAAGATCCTCGGTATGGACTCGATGACATTCCGCAGCTGCGCTTTGATCATGCAGGATCAGTACGGATTGTTCCTGCAGGCGAAAAAAGAAGACAGGATGACCATTCTCGGAAATCTTTTAGGGCTTTCGATATATGGACTGATGGAGCAGGAGGCAAAGAAACTCCTGTCGGATACAAGGCGCAGCCTTACGTCCAAAAAGGAGGCCGTAAAGGTAAAGACAGAGTTCATCGAGGAGAAAGGGGATCCGGACAGTGAACTTGCCGAACTTGAAAAAGAGGCCGGCGAGCTGGCGCAGATACGCAAGATGACGGATCAGGACATAGAGGTGTGCAAAGCGCAGATCGCAAATTATAAAGAGGCTCGGGCTAAGAGCGATGAACTTCTTCGGGAAACCGACGCAGCAAAGAAAGAACTTCTTTCGATACAGTCCGAAAAAGAAACCGCAGAGAAGGAGATGGAAACATACGACACATTCCTGTGTAATGCGGAAATGATTATGGCTAAAGCAGAAGAATGTGAAGCTGCGGAAGAAACAATTAAAAGACTGGCGCCGGATGTCACGGAATACGAGGCGTGTAAGCGCACTCTGGAAGAGAAAGAAAGCCAGATCCAGCGTTACGAAAATATCATCAATACCACCCGCATACAGAACAAATCAATAGAAGACCAACTGGCGGCGATCGGTACCGAAGATGAAGATCTTATTTTTGAGAAACTGTGTGAGCTTGATGCGAAGCGGCTGGAACTTACAGAAATGCGTAGGAAAAAGGATAAGTGCGCTGAATTTTCAGCGAAGAGCGCCAAAGCCCATTCGGAAGCGATCAAGAAGATCTCTGAATATTCTATGCAGCTTCGTGTTGCAGAATCAAGGCTTGAGGAATGCAAAAAGCAGCGGGATTTCATAGCGGACTCCGGATGCCCCGATATTGATCATGCAACGTGCCGCTTCCTCGAAAGCGCAAAAGAAGACGCCGGTCGAATTGATGCTTTAGAAAATGAGGTGGCGGGCTTAAAAGGGTCTATACAGGGAGTAAGAGAATCGGATGAAAAGTATACGAAGTTTTGGAACGAAGAGATTGCGGCGGTCGGCTACTCTGCAGAAAGGGAAAACGAATTAGTCGCAGAGATCGAATCGCTTAGCGCATACCAGAAAAAGAAATCCGAACTGGAAGAGAAAAAGGCGCTGAGGGCCCGTTTAGAAGGCGAAAAAGCCTCTAACGATAAAACCATAGGCTCATGTGTTGAAAACGTCTCTACGGTCAAATTAGAAAGCGAGAGACTAACGGAAAAAGTTTTAAAGCTAACGGATACAGTTGAAAAGTATCAGGAAGCAAGGCGCTTGTCTCAGGATCTTCGTGCATTCGCCGATCAGAAAACTAACATTCCGGTTTATGCGGAAAGAAAGAAACATGTGGAAGAAAAGCTGAGAGTCCTTAAAGAGCAGGAAGAAAAGAAAAATGCGGAATGGGTACGTCTTACCGCAGAATATATACGCTTCAGGGATCAGCTCGCCGGTATGCCTTCCGGAAAAGAAGAACATCTTTCGGAACTGGAAAGAAAGAGGGCTGATCTGGAGGAAAAAGCGTCATCTATGCAGGTAAGAAAAGGAGTGCTGCTCCAGAGGATTGAGGATACTAAAAAAATCCGAGAGGAGATTGCCGATCTCAAATCCGGTATTTCCTCTGATGCGGAGGATGCGGCGAGATACGAAGTTTTAAAGCAGGCATTCTCACAGGACGGTGTGCCACATCAGATCGTCAGAAACATTATTCCGCATATCACAGATACGGCAAACAATATCCTGGGGCAGATGACTGGCGGGACAATGGGCGTTGAGTTTGTGATGGAACGGACCGTAAAGGGCAAGGACGGAGACAAAGCAACTCTGGATGTGCTTATCGACGAATATGGAAAAACAACTCTGCCGTACGCTTCCAAAAGCGGCGGAGAGAAGGTTAAGGCGTCACTGGCGGTAATCCTCGCTCTTTCGGAGATCAAGGCAACAGCGGCCGGAATCCAGCTCGGAATGTTATTTATCGACGAGCCCCCGTTTCTTGATGATGACGGGGCACAGGCATATGTAGACTCACTTGAAACAATACGCAGTCGCTATCCTGATGTCAAGATTATGGCTATCACACACGATGATGCCATGAAAGCAAGGTTCAGTCAGAGTATTACAGTCATCAAAACAGACGAAGGATCAAAAGTGATCTGTTAGGAGGGGACCATGGGAAAACGCTACTATTGGCTGAAACTGCCGGAAGATTTCTTCCGGCAGAAGCCGATAAAAAAACTCAGAAAGATCGCCGGCGGCGATACATACACAATCATCTATCTCAAAATGCTCCTGATCGCGATGAAGGAAGACGGGAAACTCTATTTCGAGGGTGTGGAAGATGACTTTTACGAGGAGCTTTCACTGGAATTGGATGAGGATTCCGAAAATGTAAAGGTTACCGTATTGTTCTTGATTCGACAAGGCTTAATGGAGTTGATTGATGAAACAGAGTACCGCCTGACAGAATGTGAGAAAATGGTGGGTTCTGAAAGCGCAAGTGCGGAACGTGTAAGACGCCATAGAGAAAACAAGGCGTTACAATGTAACACCACTGTAACGGATGTGAAACGCATCGGTAACGTAGAGAAAGAGATAGAGAAAGAGAAAGATATAGAGATAGATAAGAATACTATATGCGCGGAGGTAGAAACCTCCACGCCGGAGGTGTTCATATCACTCCCCCTTGTTACGGGATCCGGATCTTTCGATGTCACGATCAATTATTTGAATTCGCTCCGCCAGCTGTATCCCGCTGTTGATGTGGAACAAGAATTCCGGAAGATGTACGGATGGCTTGACAGCAATCCAAGAAACCGGAAAACGGCGAGGGGGATTAAACGGTTCATCACCGGATGGCTTGGACGAGCACAGGATCAGGCACCAGTCACAAGAACGGCTCCGGCCGACAACCGGCGGCTGTCTACGGGAGAGTATATGAAGAATACGGCTGATTGGTACGGAGGTGATAACAGGTGACGCCGCAGGAATTTGATGTGATAAGAGCCGCAATCAAAAGTGCGTATCCAACATTTAACATCATGCCTGACAAATACAGTATTCAGCTTTGGTACCGGATGCTTGGGGATATAGACTTCAAAGTCTGCGAGACAGCGCTGCAGGAACTGATCGCAACGCAGACATATCCTCCGCAGATAGCGGAAATAAGGGCGAAATGCGCGGAGTACACAACACCGCAAATGAAAGATGCCGGGGAAGCTTGGGGAGACGTCCAGCGGGCAATCCAGAAATACGGGTATTACCGGGCGGAGGAAGCTATGGCAAGCCTGTCTGGACCGACAAAGGAAGCGGTAGAAAGGATGGGGTTCCGGGAGTTGTGCCTGGGAGATAATCCGGTTGCAAACAGAGCCCATTTTTTTAAAATTTACGACGCTATCTTACAGCGAAAGATCAATGATAGCCGCCTCCCGGAACTTGTCCTGAAAAAGAAAGCAGAGTACATGCTGAACTGTGCAGAGCAGGAGAAGCCGGCCGAAATCGAGGTCCATACCGAGGAACCAGAAGTCAGTGTATCAACTCCAGAGTTTATAGATCGACTCATGAAGGAGAAGGGATTGAGATGAATGCGAAAAAAGAAGCACAGACGATACAAGGAACCAAGCAGGAATTCTTAAAGATCTTCCGGGAAATGTGCTACAGCCGGAGTGCATGGCAGGTGTGGGCGGACCTCATCAGCATGATAGCGTGTACTCTGGCAAATTCCACAGATCCGGACAAGGAGGGGGCTCGATATTTGGATCGGGAGCGGGAGTACCGGCAATGCGCCGAACGTCTTGGCGGAGTAGATAAGCCGGCGCTATGCATGAGCGTGATTGTCGAAGCACTTGAAAGAAACCCGGAACAGGACTTTCTCGGAGAATTGTTCATGGAACTGGAACTCGGGAATCATTGGAAAGGACAGTTTTTTACACCTTATTGCGTATGCAAGGCAATGTCGAAGATCGTTGTGGGTGATGTGGACAAGCAGATAGAACAAAGTGGATACATAAGTGTTTGCGATCCTGCCTGCGGCGCGGGGGCAACTCTGATTGCTACTGTGAGCGATATGAAACGGTCAAAGTTTAATTTCCAGAACCACGTATTGTTCGTAGGTCAGGATATTGACCGGGTGGCAGGAATGATGTGCTACATTCAACTTTCGCTTCTTGGGTGCGCTGGATATATTTGCATCGGAGATACGCTGACAAATCCCATGGCAGGGCATGTGCTCTTCCCGCAGGAGCGGGAGGGGCAAGAATTGTGGATCATGCCAATGTTCAGGATAGGAGCGTGGCAATGGCGTCGGATGTTTTTCTTGTTAGGGAAAACCGGCCGAGATACGAACAAGGAGAAGGGAAGAGAAGGATTTTACATGTTTTTTGATTTTGACGATAAGGAGGAAAAACGATGGGAGAAAATGTAAAGCATTTCACATCTGAACAGAAAGATGAAAACACCTATGGTTGGCCATGGAATGAAGTGGTGAAAAAGTATCTGGAAAGCAGATATGCAAGTGAGCAGAAAGAGTGCCAGGTTACGATCCGGGAAAAAGAGTACAAAATTCTCAAACGGGATGCGGTCACAGTATTCTATGACGCTGATGGAAATACGCTGTTTGATGTGACAAACGATCGGCTGAAGAAAGAGTATGAATCTGACCACGGCGAAGAAAAGGGGACTGAAGATGCCGATGAGGGGGTGGAGATGGGGAAAGCTTCTCTTGCTGACATTATAACGGGGAACCTTCCGGATCCGACTCCGGAAGAAATAGAAATCGCAGAAAAAGCGAATGCGGGAGATGTGCAGGCAAAAGCAAAACAGAAACTGGATGACGAATTAAAGAGCGCTGGAAACAAGGCGTTCGCCATTCCAATAATGACCTATCTGAAAAAGCGGTGCGATGAAGATCCGGGCATGGCGGAAGACATATTGCAAGAGCACAAAACTTGGGAAAAGTGCTTTAACTACATCCATGAGAAAGCAAGGGGATACGCTTCCGGGAGCTGCGTAGCCGTTCCTGATAATGTCGTATACGAATGGTCCGAAGATTATTTCAGATTAGACGACAAAGCCATGGAAGAGAAGAGAAAGAAGGAGCGGAAAGAACTGGCGGAAAAAAGAAAAGCGGAAGCGGCAAAGAGAAAATTGGGATCCGGAAAGCAGAAAGCAGCTGCCAAAAAGGATAATGGAGAGAAGAAAGCTGCAGTGCCGGATAAGAAAGGCAAGGCTCCCAAAAATAAGGAGCCGGAAGGACAAATGTCGTTGTTTGATTTACTTTAGGAGGCATGGAAAGTGGATAAGAGAAAGTTATCAAAGATTTCAAGGCCATGTGCAGCGCCGGATATTCTGGAAATGGGGAGTCGCCTTGCAAATTGTGCGACTCACATAGTGACTGCAGAATTGGTCGAAGATAAAAAAATTCTGCTTCTGAATTTCTTTAAAACAAACAGCTTGGCCAGCGGAAATACAGAAGCAGAGTTTAGGACATTTCTGTCTCACGAGGATTATATCACACAAGATCTGAAGACGTCAAAAATAAAGTGGATCACCGGAGCATTTGAAAGAATGCAGAATTTTACACTGTTTGACTATGTGTGGGATAGTCATCGTCACAAGGGGGAATACCGGTCGAATGCCGTTATGAGATCGGATGATGATTTAAGAATTGTCGAAGATTTTTTCAAGGAGTACATAGATCGGGAAGATAAGTATAGGCCATGGACAGGGATACATAGATTCCAACAAGGGATCCTCGACAGAAAGCTGGCGGCACGACACAAAAAAGAGACTGACAAGATTGACGCAGTGATGGATCCGATCAAGGCACCGCCGAAACAGTTTGAAGACTGGGTATGGGAGACTGGGATGAGCTTCAGCCGGTACCTGATCTACAAAGAGGAGAAGAAAGGCGAGGCTGTATGTGAATGTACGCACTGCAGGAAGATCGGGACAGTCAAGAGGAAAGACATCCGTCTCCGGAACAACGAAAAGGGAACATGCCCCTTTTGCGGAAGCCGTGTGACGATCAAGGCAAGAGGGGTAATGCCGGCCCCGCTGCTTGATGAAAGATGGTTTCTGTATGTGGATCCAACAGAAAAAGGATTTGTTCTCAGGTATTTCCTGGCATATCGGAGGATACAAAGTGACAAATATGTTGATTTTCTGGTTAATAACAGCCGGATAGAGCAGGGGATGTTCGAATACAGCAGGGCAATATATACATTCCCAAACGGAAAACCGAAATATGAATCCTATGAGTGGGGTGTATATAAGCAAAGAGGAGATTGTCGGTGGTGTCCGGACACGGGAAGCATAGATTGCATGGAATGTATCTTATATCCCGGGAACCTTCCGGCGGCATGGGAGCATACACCAATGAAATATTCGGCATTAGAAGTGCTTTCGGGGAATATGCCGACGGTAGCGCTGCGGTATGAGGACGCAATTAAAAAATATATAAAGTTTCCGAAGTTAGAGTGGATCTGCAAAATGGGCCTGAACAAGCTTGCAAAAAACATTATCAATAGCCGGTATTCGGGCGACCTGACAGGGAAAATCAGGGAAAAGGGTTCTACGATATACGAGATTTTGGGACTGAATAAGGTAAATACAAAGCTGCTTCAGGCGATCGATGGGGATCATTACGAACTCCGGCTTTTGCAGGTGGCGCAGGAAATAGGCCTGCAGTTCAAGGCTGAACAGTTGAAGGACTATTACGAGACGTTTAGCTGCAATACGGATCTGCTGAAGCAGGCGAACAGGAAGACAACGCTGCACAAGATTGTTAAATACATTACAAGAGAAAGCGAAAAATATCCGCTCGGAGAAGAAAGTGGATGCTGGCGATATTCCTGCATGCGCTATCGAGAGCGGGAAGATCCGAGGATCGAGAGAAAACGCAATATGGCAAAGGACTGGCTTGAATACCTGAAATGGTGCAAAGAGCTCAGATACGATCTGGACAATATGTTTATTTATATGCCGAAGAACTTCAAGAAGGTTCATGACCGGACCGCAAAGGAATATCGGGAACATTTGGACAAGAAAGCGGCTGCGGAGAAAAAGCGCAGGGAGCGGGAGGCAAAGAAACAGATGGAGGAAACCAAACGGGCACTGGAAGAGATCCTGGGAGAGAACAAGGATGTTCAAAACGCCTTTCAGGTCAAAGGAAAAGGACTTCTGCTTGTTGTTCCTGCCAGTGCAGAAGATATCAGGGCTGAAGGAGCTGCTCTGCATCATTGCGTGGGAACCTACGTTGACAGAGTAGCAAGAGGGGAAACCAATATTTTCTTCATCCGAAAGGAGAAAGAGCCGGACAAGCCTTATTTTACGATGGAGTGGAGAGACAATGACATCGTGCAGTGCCGGGGATCCAGAAATTGTGGGATGCCGCCGGAAGTGAAAGCATTCACCGAGGCTTTCAAAAAGAAAATGTTGGAAAGCGCTGAAAAAGATAAAAACAAAGGACTCAGGAGGTGCGGATGATATGGGAACAAACATAATCAGGAGCTTGCGAAAAGGATCGGTACAGTGGAATGAAGAGGATCGGCTCCAGTTGGTATCAATATTGGCCAAAGCCGGATATGCCGTAAAGATTGGGAGACGTATCGTTCGCGGAACAGAAGATAAGGCAAAACCGCAGTTTGAATACACAGTGGAATATTGGGAGGCGGAATAGATGAAGATTGGAGAAATTGTTGAAATCCTGATAAGGGTGAAAGATGACTACAGCTATACGGATTATCGCAAACAGGCGATCGAGGAAGCGTGCAATCTGCTTGACAAGCTGCCTCGCATGGAGGAGGCGAGAGAGTATGAACCGGTCAAAAATTGAGTGGTGTGATCACACGCTGAATATCGTGACTGGGTGTCGGCACGGATGCGAGTATTGCTACGCCAGAACGATGAGCCTTAGATTTTCCGGGAATGTAAAGCTGAACATAAGGAGAACCGACAAATACCGGAAAGATGAAGGCGGTTATGTATTGGACGAGCCTTTCATAGGGGAAAACGGAAAACAGATCATATATCCTTTTGGGTTTGAACCGACGATGCACAGATATCGCTTCGGCACTCTGGATAAATTGAAGATGGGCCAGAACATTTTCGTTGGAGCCATGGCGGATCTGTTCGGAGACTGGGTGCCGGATGCCTGGATCAACGATGTGTTCCGGTGCTGTGCGGAGCATCCACAGCATAACTATCTGTTCCTCACGAAAAACACAGAGAGGTATGCGGATTTGGATATGCTTCCCGGCGGGGCGAATATGTTTTACGGAACATCGATCACACGGGAAGAGGAAATGCATAGGTTTAACTTCCTGCCGGCGCGGCGCAACACATTTGTGAGCATAGAACCGATTCTGGAAGACGTTCTTCCTGAGAAGCATAACATTTTGTTCCGTCAGGTGGATTGGGTAATCATCGGCGCAGAGACGGGGCGGAGAAAAGGGAAGGTCATTCCGAACCTGGAGTGGATCCGGAAGATCGTTGAAGCGGCAGAGAAGGAAAAGACACCGGTATTTATGAAAGACAGCCTTATCGATATTGTTGGAGAAGATTCCATGAAGCGGGAGTTCCCTGATCAGCTCCTTGTAAGGAAAAAGAGCGAGAAAATCCTTGCAAAGCTGATGGGAGAATGTGCGGAATGCCACAAACAGCAGGAGAAAAACAGGATGGTATCCATTACGGCACGAACCAAAAGAGGTGGAAAGACAAACGCCTTTGCATATATGTGCAAACCGTGTTTCGTAAAGTGGTGCAAAGAACATGGAGTAAAAGTTCCTCCGCTCGAAGGGCTGGAGGACGAATAGAAAGGAGCAGACATGGGGAAGAGTAAACGGAACTGCAGAAGAACAGAAGATGAAGTTCGTATCCACGAAAAGGCAGTAAAGATGCGGAAGATGACGGATGAACAGCTCGTACACTATGTGGAGGATCGGGTTGAGAAAGCCAGAAGCGAGGGCTTTAACATCGGCAAGAAGTCGGTCCGCAGCGGGAAAAGTACAAATGATTTCCTTGCAGAACTGCAGACATCCAAAATCCCGGGGATAGGAGCTGTTACGATCAATAAATTACTGAAGGTGGCAAAAGAGAATGGATACATACAGTAGGGCATTGGTCGGGAGCCGGTCCAGAGTATCAGGAGAATATTTTGAGGGCATGATCAGCGCAGCTTGCCAATTTTATGAGGAAAAGGGGATTTCCGTCATAGAGAAAACCCCGGAGCCGATGAGAGTGCTGAAACCGTATGACCGGAAAAGAGGACAATTTATCTGTTGCTTTGCGAAACAGGCACAGCCGGACTTCAAAGGGATCCTGATGGATGCAACTATGGTGCTGTTCGACGCAAAGCATACGGATAAAGAGAAGATCATGAGAGACGTAGTTACAGAAGAACAGGAGAGCTGCTTTGAGAGATACATGAAACTTGGAGCGATGTGCTTTCTGGTAGTTTCAATAGGCCTGGATGATTTTTACCGTGTTCCATGGGTGGTGTTCCGTGACATGAAAAAGATCTACGGGCACAAGTACATGAACAGGGAGGATCTCGAAGCATATAAAATCAAGTATTCAAATGGAGTTCTACGATTTTTAGACGGGATAGAACTTCGGGAAGGAGACAGATCATGAAGTTAAAAAAGTATGAACTGGTCAGAGCTATTGACAAAGTAAAGAGTGTTGTGCAGAAAAATCCACAGATTCCCGCCCTGGGAGGCGTTTTGATCAAAGAAGGTTATGCAATAGCTGCAAATGGAGAAATGACGATACAGGTCAAATTAGAGGGCACAGAGGACGAATCATTCATCATTCCAATGAAAGCGTTTGACCTGATAAAAAATCTTCCGGAGGGTGATGTGGAGATCACCTGTGATGATAAAGATGTGGTGACCATCCAGATGGAGAAGATTAAAAACAGTTACCAGTCATTCCCGGCGGAAAGCTTTATGTACGATAAAACAGAAACCGGCAAAGAGGAGGGGATTGTCCTTCCGGGAGCGCTTTTGATGGAGGCAGTATCGCATGCGCTTTATGCAGCTGCCGACAAGTCGCCGGGGCGGCCGGAGCTTGAAGGAATATATCTCGAAGGAGAAAATGACAATCTGAACCTTGCGGCCACAGACGGACATGTTATGTGTTGGGATCAGGTTAATTCTGTATCCGGTGTTTCCGGACTTAAGCTGATCGTTCCAAAAACAGCCGCAAAGAAACTTACTTCAATGGGGATGGATGATGATATAACACTTTCGCACGATGCAAACAGTGCGATTTTCAAGACCGATGCATATTTGATTCGTACCCGGATCCGTGACGGTAAATTTGTTCCGTATCAGAAGATGTTCGTAAATATGGAGAATTACGCTATTGTGAACAGGGAGGAGCTTATAGGGGCCATGACCAGGGCGAAGATGTGTACGGATGAAAGCGTTCCTGCCGAGTTCGATATTGAAGGAGAGGAGATCAATGTGATTCTGCAAGACAAAGTAACAAATTATCGTGAAAAGATAATGCTCAAGAGCCCGATCGAAAAGCCGATCCGCATTGGATTTGATTCCAGGTTGGTGTTGGAAACGATAAAGGCGTTTACTTGCGAAAATATTACATTGAATTTTTCGTCGCCTTCTACGCCGATGATTGTTCAGGCGGAGGATTCAGATATGAAAGCGCTGGTTCTTCCGGTAAGGTTGAAAGGAGCAACAAAATGAGAAAAATAGATGATCTGGTAATAAAGCTTTTGGAATATGATCTGCGTCCCACGCCGCAGGGCGGTTGGGAGATTACGGAGGAAATGCGTGCGTTAATCCACGAAATTGCTGAGGAGTGCAATGGTCTGGAAATAGTCCAAAGAGTAACAGAAGGTAAAGAGGAGTGGATTGAACAGGCCGCTCCGGAAGAAATCTACATACATATGCTTAAAAAAATAGTGGAAGCTCCGACAAGGATGCATATGATTTGCGTTCCTCGCGTCTTGATACCGCTCATAGACCAAAAGCTCCGCGAAAACGAGGAAATCTTTCCGCATGTTGTTGGACAGGAAGCAGAGATGTTTATCGACGGAGAATGGAAAAGAGGGAGAGTTGTTGAGGGCTACCGGTTTAAAGACGGGATCGTGACGCTTGAAACTCCAGAAGGGGAACGGATATGGTGCGGAGAAGATAGAAAGGATCTATACCGACCGACGAAAGATTAGGCGCGAGGATGATGGCATGGAAGGCAAAGAACAAAGGTTGTGGTTTCTTTTCCAGTTTCTCCATGAGGTCGAGGAAGAAATGTCGAAGGAAGAGCAAAAGCAGGTGATGATAGAGAAAGCGATAAATCTAAAGCTCATGTGCGATTATGCTGTAAGCTGCTCCTATCTCGACATAGTGCTGATCATCTGTATGTTAAGGGATTACGTCCAAATTGTTGACGAAATAAGAGCGGACGATATTCAATGGTCAGCATATTACCGAGATAAATTCCTTAAAATGGCAGATCGGCTTTCGGAACAGATCGAATATGACTATGATGCGGCGAAAGAGAGATGCCTGACGAAGAGACAGAGAGAAGAAAACGCAGGAGATATAGGCGAAGATGCAATGGCAATGGCCGTTAAGTATGGAAAAGGAAAGAAAAAGAAAGAAAAGGAGAAGAGCAATGAAAATTAGTGTTTCAACGGATGGAAAAGATGTAGTTGTGGAAATGTCGAAGGAGAAGGGGGAAAGGATTTTTAATAAGATTGTCGCCATGTTATTGCAACCAGATACTGAGGATAACAATCCGGAATCACATATAGCGCCAAAGCAAGAAAAAAAGGCAGAGAAACCGGAAGAGGAATATAAAGGATTTATTTATATGAAATGCCCAAAGTGCGGTAAGGTTAAAGGATTTTGCACGAAAGGGATAAGAGAATACCGGTGCGGGTGTGGGCACATAACACCATTACATGATTTAAAACCGCTCTATGTGAATTGTCAATGTGGTCAAAAATTTAAGTACATGACAAATATGGATGAAGATATGTTCGATGTAAAATGCATAGAATGCGGGAATCCAGTCGCGGTGTTATGGAATTCGAAGAAAATGATATATCAGACGATTATGTAAAGAATACAGATAGGAGCGTGGTATTGTGAATGCAAGATATCCGAATTTGGAACTTCTTGAGTACAAAGCAAGAGTAGCATTATCTCAAGATGAGGAGTTTTTGAAGCTCTTCGAAGAGAAGAAAAGGAATAATAAGTATGCATATGCGGAAATAGATGCCGTAATGTTCCCTCAAATCTGGGGAAGTACATGCACCGGGTTTGATGTTACTGAAGATGGAAGTCCTGCGATAGGTGGCTGCTCGATGACAAAAGAATACACAACGGTGCTCCATGAACTTGGCACCGATACATACATCATATTCTTCGGCGAGAAGATATGCTATAAAGTGACCAATGCTAATGCAGAGTTCTATGAAGATCTTCAGGCAAGGAGAATGGCAAGCCTGAGCGAAGCAAAGAAACGGTATTAGTGAAAGGGGCAAAGATGTATACAGTATGTCAGAAATGCGGAAAGAAACTGACGGATCCGGAGAGCATGCGAAGAGGATATGGACCGGAGTGCTGGTCGCAGATCAGTGGTATTTCCACGGCTGATTCCGGCGGGGTGGGAAACGAAGCAGATCTTCCAGGGCAAATGACCATATTTGATTTCCCTGATGCTATTCCAAGAGGTGAGCAGAATGAGTGAAATTATTTTGTTCCCTACCTGCAAAGATTATTGCGGTAAATGCGAATACCATGGGGAGAAGGGAGAATGCACAAACGAGAAGTATATACAAAACATGTACATGGTGTGCTGCGTATGGCACAGATGCCCATACAGAAAGGAGAGAACGCATGAACAAAGAGCGGGAAGTAGATAAAATTACGATACACTATGACGATGGCACCGAGAAAACTGTCGAAAAGGGAATTGTTTTAAATATAAAAGAGGAAAACGGAGAAAGGGTTTGCGTATTTACTATGTGCCATATTCAGGGAAGAGAGCGCACGCTTGCCATTGAGGGATGTCTGCACCTTGGATTTATGCTTGTTAAAGAGGAGGAGTGATTCTGTGGAGGAGCATTGTGTGATATGTGGGGAAGTGATACCAGAGGGGCGTCAAGTGTGTCCGATCTGTAATCGGGAGTATGAGGGGGTGCCGGCGCTGTCGAGAACTGATAACGAAACATTGATCTGCCCGGAGTGCGGCACCGCCCAAGCGTTAGATGACGCATTAAGGGGATCTGATATGCCGGAGGAAGAAAAGCAGGCATATAAAGAAGGGATCCTGAAGGCAATATATCGATAGTCGGAGGTAAAAAACATGGATATGAAAGATCACGTTGAATTCGTTGCTCTCACAAAAGAAGAAGTAGAGCAAATGATCGCCAAGGCAGCTCTTGCGGGTGCATCTGTCGCGGCTGAAACACTTGAAAAGGCACATCAAAAAGAGCAGAAAGAGCTGAAGGATCGCAGACTGCATAATACGAGACTGCTTCTCAGGAATTACAGAATGTTGAGAGAAAGCTGCTCCAAAGCAATTTATCAGAAAGAGCATTCTGAAAAATCTACAGAAGAAGTCATAGAAGATCTTATGAGCATGAGGGCAAGTGACGGGGTGATTGTGAATTCGATCAAGGAGTCTGCAGAGAGGACGGGGATTATCATATCTCATGTTGACCGAATGCTTGATGTCTTCCGGATGTATTGCGGAAAATGCGGAGAGAAGGAAAAACGCCAGTATAAGGTTATAAAATCAATGTATATCACTAAAGAGGGATCTTCTGCGGCGGAATTGGCAAAGAAATTCGGCGTCAGCAAGGTAACCATATACGATGATATCAAGACAGCGGAGGAAAGACTTTCTGCTTTGTTTTTTGGAATTAACGGACTCCGTTTTTATTGATTTTAAAGGCTTGAGGGATATTAACGGAAATCGTTAACTTAAACTTGACTTAATAACGGAAAATGAGTATGATAAGGGAGTAAAATCTTATCATAAGCCAAGAGCCACCGGGTGTCCGGTGGCTCTTTCAGTATAGTCTGGGGAGGAGGAAGAGAAAAAGAAAGATACAGGATGCTCCTTTAATACATAAAAGGAGAATTTGGAATGAAAGGGTTAGTAATTCTGGCGGTTTACGCAGCGATCATGATCACTGCCACGCTGATATTTACTAAAAAAGAAAAGAATGTAGAGCGGTTCTGCGTTGGGAATCGAAAGGAAAATTGGATAATGTCTGCTTTGAGCATAGCAGCTACATGGATCTGGGCGCCGGCACTATTTGTATCGACAGAGAAAGCGTATACAAATGGGTTTGTCGGTCTTTTTTGGTTCTTGGTGCCAAATGTGTTATGTCTGATCATTTTCATACCATTCGCAAAGCGGATACGGAAGGAAATGCCGGAGGGCATCACACTATCCGGATATATGAGGGATAAGTATCATTCTGAAGGCGTTAAGCGGGTGTATCTCTTTCAGCTTATGGGGCTTTCGGTATTATCGACCGGGGTTCAGCTTCTGGCCGGCAGCCAGGTGTTGAGCACTGCGACCGGAATATCATTTGAGCTTGTCACTGTTCTGTTGGCGGTCATCGCTTTATCGTATTCTTTGTTTTCGGGGATAAAAGCGTCCATGTTGACAGATGCAATACAGATGATCTTTATGCTGGCGGCAAGCGCAGCATTCTTGATCATGACGATAAAGTCCGGCGGAACTTCTGGAATACTGGAAGGAATACATGGAATATCCGGGAATTACACGTCATTTTGGTCGAAAGACGGGATAGAGGTGTTTCTTGCTTTCGGATTGCCAACGACAATCGGATTGCTTTCCGGGCCATTTGGAGATCAATCGTTCTGGCAGAGAGCGTTCGCAGTGAAGAGCAATCGGATCGGCCATGCCTTTTTGGTTGGGGCGATATTGTTTGGGATGGTTCCTTTTTCAATGGGGATCCTCGGGTTTGCCGGAGCTGGGATTGGATATCAGGCGAAAGATCTTGGAGTTATCAATTTTGAACTGATTCGTGAGATGTTCCCTGCGTGGGTGGTGCTTCCGTTCCTGTTCATGATCATATCGGGGCTTTTATCAACGGTAGACAGCAATTTATGCGCTGCTTCATCTCTTGTAACGGACATGTGCGGAGGGAAGGAACTCAAAAAGACGAAGACGGCCATGGTCGTCCTGCTTTTGGCGGGGATCCTGATTGCCAATATACCGGGGATGACGGTCACGCACCTGTTTCTCTTTTACGGGACACTGAGGGCATCGACGCTGTTGCCGACTGTTATGACGCTGAAGGGAGTGAGGTTTACTCCGAGAGGAATACAGTATGGAGTCGTCTCTGCTTTGGCCGTAGGGCTTCCTATTTTTGCCTACGGGACGGTTTTGAACAGTGGACCATATAAAACCCTCGGCAGCCTTACAACAGTGCTGTTAAGTGGAATTGTGGGGGTGATAGTTACAAAAGCGGAGGTGCGGCATGGAAAGAGTGCTCGGTAAAAAACAGTCAATACGGAATGAGGACTGGCTGAAAGCCGTGAAACGTATTGAAGAGTTGGTTTCAAGAGAGGAACTGGATGAAAAGGTCCGCTCGACCATTGATGAGATCCGGCATACGACCGGCGGGAAAAAAGCAGCATACGCATGGTCCGCCGGGAAAGACAGCCTTGTGCTCGGAAAAATATGCCGCAGAGCGGGAATTGTGGATTGCATGATGGGGATCTGCAACTTGGAATACCCGGCATTTATGAAATGGGTGGATAAGCACAAACCAAAAGAACTGGAGATAATAAACACAGGACAGGATTTGGAATGGCTATCCAAACACCCTTCTATGCTTTTTCCGCAGGACAGCGCAACCGCAGCGAAATGGTTCTCCATTGTGCAGCATAGGGCGCAGGCGAAGTATTACAAAGAGAATAACCTGGACGTGATACTTCTTGGGCGCCGGCGCGCAGACGGGAATTACTGCGGAAAAGGCTCCAATATATACAGTAACGGGAACGGCGTTACCAGATACAGCCCTTTGGCTTCGTGGAGCCACGAAGAAATACTTGCCTTTATCCATTATCATAAAGTCAGCATGCCGCCGATATATCGGTGGAAGAATGGCTATTTATGCGGGACCCACCCGTGGCCGGCCAGACAATGGACCGGATCAGAGGAAAATGGATGGCGAGAAGTATATGAAATTGATCAAAGCATTGTTTGTGATGCGGCGAAGTGGATTGACGGCGCCGCAAAATTCCTTAATTCGCTATAAAGCTATTTGCAGATAGCCATAATGCTCCTTCAAATACAGCATTTGGAGGAAAAGTATGAAGCAATTAACCATGAAACTGAAAGATCTGGTCCGGCCGGAGCGTAACATCAGAATCCACACGGAAAAGCAACTGGCGGAATTTGAACGCAGTGTTCGCATGTTTGGACAGATCAGACCGATCGTCGTAGATGAGAACAATATCATTCTGGCGGGGAATGGATTATATGAGACGCTTCTGCGAATGAACAGAGAAGAGGCGTTGGTCTATAAGTACGAAGATCTTACAGAAGCGCAGAAGAAAAAGCTGATGATCGCCGACAATAAGATCTTCTCCCTTGGTATCGAAAACCTTGATACGTTAAATGAGTTCCTGGAAGAATTGGAAGGAGATCTGGATATCCCGGGATTCGACGAGGATATTTTAAGGCAAATGGTCGCCGATGCGGATGAAATCACGGAAAAGATTTCGGAGTACGGAACCCTTGACGAAGAAGAAGTCCGCAAGATAAAAGAGGCGAACGAAAAGAGGGAACAGGCAGAAGCCACAGATAATGGAGCGGATCAGGAAACAGATCTTCCATTGCAGGCACCAGAGCGTCAAAGCGGGAGCGATGCGGGCGTCGGGCAGGAACCGGCGGAGACTGGGAGGTTTGTAATTTGTCCGAAGTGTGGTGAGCGCATATGGCTGTAAAAAGAAAGGAAGCCAGCATCAACGTGGTGAAGGCCGCAGAGATCCGGATCAAGAATGTGTTCCGGAATGGACTCCCGGTATTCTTTTCGTTCAGCGGCGGAAAGGACAGCTTGTGCGTAGCGCAGCTTCTTATGAACCTTGCAAATCGGGGAGAAATAGACATGAAGCAGCTTACCGTCCAATTCATAGACGAAGAAGCGATTTTCCCATGCATGGAGGAGACCACAAAAGCGTGGAGAAGAAAGTTCATGATGATGGGGGCAAAGTTCGAATGGTTCTGCGTAGAGGTGAAACATTTCAACTGTTTCAACGCCTTGTCGAATGACGAAACATTTATCTGCTGGGATTCTACAAAGCAAGATGTATGGGTAAGGCGCCCGCCGAGCTTTGCGATCCGGAATCATAAATTGTTGCGGCCGAGGATTGACGCATACCAAGATTTCCTCCCAAGAACCTGCGTGTCAGGGATTACGATGGTAGGGATCCGGACGGCAGAGTCGCTGCAGCGTTTGCAGAATATCGCCGCAATGACAAAGGCCGGAAAGACCATGACCAACAAAAAGCAGATCTTCCCGATATACGACTGGACAAATAATGATGTCTGGCTTTATCTGAAGCAAGAAAAAGTCGATATCCCGGAGATATATCTGTTTTTGTGGCAATCCGGAAGTTCAAAGCCGCAGCTTAGGGTTTCGCAGTTCTTTTCCGTAGACACGGCGAGATCGCTGGTAAAGATGAATGAATATTATCCGGACCTTATGGAACGGATAATCCGGAGAGAGCCAAATGCATATCTTGCGGCGCTTTATTGGGACAGCGAGATGTTTGGACGTAGCAGCAGAAAACGTCGTGAAATGGAAGGAGATGCACCGGAAAAGGATTATAAAACCGAACTCGTGCGGATGTTTGGAAACATGGATGTATATTTCGATACGCCGCATAAGAGGCAAATTGCGGAACGGTACAGGAATTTCTTCCTGCAAGTGTCGGCGATTGCGACTCCAGAGGATTTCAAACATATTTACGAAGGTCTTATATCCGGGGATCCCAAAATGAGGACCTTCCGGGCTCTTTATCACCGGATTTATGGGAAATATATTGCAGAAGCGAAGAAAACGGAGGAAAGCAGACATGGACAATAAATTGGCCGCACCGCTGAGTACGCTGCAATGGGTACCGCGGGAATGGCTTAAACCAAATGATTACAACCCGAACAAAGTATCGAAAGAGAATTTGAAGCTCTTAACGCAGTCGATTTTGACAAATGGCTGGACGCTCCCTATTGTGGTCCGGCCGGATTACACGATTATCGACGGTTTCCACAGGTGGACCGTGGCGGGAGAAGATCCGCTGATGTCTATGCTTGACGGGAAAGTGCCGATCGTTGTTGTCAAACATTCGGAGCGATCAGAAGACATATATGGAACTGTAACACACAACAGGGCAAGGGGTACCCATCTTTTGGAACCCATGAAAGCTATTGTAAAAGAGCTGATGGGCGAAGGGAAAAGCGTAGAAGAGATCGGAAAACAGCTCGGTATGAAACCGGAGGAAGTTTTCCGGTTATCGGACTTCTCGAAGGAGGATTTTCTTGACATGATGACCAAGGGAGTCACAGGATTTTCAAAAGCAGAATATGTTACTAAAATTTGATGTTATTCTGTTATAGCATATGTAGAACACTGACCGGCGGCGCGAGAGGAAGTGCCTGCCGGTTGTTCTATATCCGAAAAAAATACGATATAGGAGGTGGTGGCGGTGCCGAGAGCAAGAAGCCCTGACAGCATAGAGGCGGAGAAGTTGTATAAATCTGGCATGGCTCTTGTTGATATCGCAAAGAAACTCGGCAAGCCAGAGGGAACCGTCCGAAGATGGAAATCAACCCAAAAGTGGGATGAAAACGGTAAAAAAAAACAAGGCGAGCGTTCGCAAAAGAAAAATGCTTCAGAAAAAGCGAGCGTTCGTAAACGAGGCGGACAGCCTGGGAACCAGAATTGCAAGGGCAAACAGAATGCAAAGGGGCATGGAGCGCCGAAGGGAACGCAAAATGCGCTAAAGCATGGAGGGTATTCTGCTGTTTACTGGGATACGCTTGACGAAGATGAAAAAGAACTCATCGAGACGATGCCGCAGGATGAGGAAGAAATCCTGATAAATCAGATCATGCTGTTTACGGTGAGAGAGCGACGGATCATGAAGGCGATCAACAAGTACCGTGAAGCAAAGGGCGGCGTCTATGTGGCCGGAGTCACGAAGTTTGAGGAAAAGAGGACATTCAAAGACGATGCGGAAAGAGAGCTTTATGAGAACCGTGTCCGGGAAAAGGTGGAGAAAGGAGATCGCCTGCCGGGAGAGCATTACAGCCTCCAGACGATGACAGCATCCACGGCGGATCTGGTCGCTCGCCTTGAAAAAGAGCTTACCTCTGTTCAAAGCCAAAAAACAAAGGCTGTAGATGCGCTTGCCAAACTCCGATTTGAGAAGGAGAAGATCGCAGGAGAGTCAAAAGGCAACGAACTTGTGCGAACTTGGGCGGAGAGCGTCATAAAGGCAAGGAGGGAGAAAGATGGACAATAATATGGATTGGCTATCAGATTTCCTAGATGAAAGCATACCGCTTTGGCGAGATGATCCCGTGATGTTCTTCCGGGAGGTTCTGGTGTTTGAACCGGATGAGTGGCAAAAGGAAGCTGCCGAAGATCTGGCGCATAGCCCGAAAGTCAGCATCAAGTCCGGACAGGGCGTAGGAAAGACTGCTTTCGAGGCTGCCGTGTTCCTGTGGTTTATCACCTGTTTTCCTTATCCACGTATAGTAGCAACTGCGCCGACAAAGCAGCAGCTACATGATGTTCTGTGGTCTGAAATTTCAAAATGGATGAGCCACTCTCCTTTGCTCTCCAGGCTTCTAAAATGGACGAAGACATATGTTTATATGGTCGGCAATGAAAAGCGTTGGTTTGGTGTAGCGAGGACCGCTACAAAGCCAGAAAACATGCAGGGATTTCACGAGGACAATATGCTGTTCATTGTTGATGAGGCGTCCGGCGTAGCCGATCCGATCATGGAGGCTGTTCTTGGTACCTTGTCAGGAGAGAACAATAAGCTTCTCATGTGCGGGAACCCGACAAAGACAACGGGGACATTCTATGACAGCCATACACGAGATCGGGCACTATATAAGTGTCATACCGTGTCATCGGCAGACAGCAAGCGGACCAATAAAGAGAACATTGATTCGTTGGTCAGAAAGTATGGGTGGGATTCCAACGTGGTGCGGGTTCGTGTCCGTGGCGAATTTCCAAATCAGGAAGATGATGTGTTTATAGCCCTGTCTACGATCGAACAGTGTGGAAGCCGCCTGTTTGAGCTGCCGGAGGACGGTCAGTTACCGTACATCATATTCGGAGTCGATGTTGCGAGGTTCGGAGATGATGAGACGGTAATATACCGGAACTCGAGGGGGAAGCTGCAGATAGTTGCAACCCGAAGGGGGCAGGATCTCATGAGAACAGTCGGCGATATTGTTCGCCAGTACAAGAAAGCGATCAAAGAATTCCCGGATTATCGAGGCAGAATCTATGTGAACATAGATGACACTGGTCTTGGCGGCGGGGTGACAGACCGCTTACGGGAGGTCAAAAGGGAGCAAAAGCTGAACAGGCTGTACGTTGTTCCCATTAACGCAGCTGAAAAGATCGAGACGGATACTAAAGCAGGGAAAGATGCCGCAGAGCATTACAATAACCTGACAACGCATATGTGGGCGACATTGAAGGACCTCATGGAGAATAAAGAGGTTGAGATCGAGGAGGATCAAGAGACATTCGCACAACTTTCTTCCAGAAAGTATTTCCTTGCGAGTAACGGGAAGCTGGAGGTTGAAAGCAAGAAAGAAATGAAAAAGCGAGGGCTCGACTCTCCGGACCGTGCGGATGCGTTGGCATTATCTGTATATCTTGGAAAAATCAAGAAGTACACCGGAAGCGCTCCGAATCAAGAAAGCTCTGCTGGTCTTGGTAAGAGCAGTTACTGGAGAAACAAATAGGAGGTAGATATCTGTGGGCATAATGAAAAAGAAAGAGGCATATGTCACGAAAGGGACTCGGCTGATCGAGGAAAAGAAGCTTCCAGAGGCGACAGAAGTTGTGGTGGAAGGGCTGAATTTTTACCAGAACAAGATCATAAAGGCTTTGAATGGGCATCCCGTTGCGGATACCGCATTGGTCGTTGTGGCTTTGAGGAATACGGCCGATATGCTTGAAAAGCAGGAGCCGAGTTGCCGAGGATTGGTCGAGTGGCTCGACAAGAAAACTACGAAACCAGAACTGCGGGCGCAGAGAAGGGTAGAAAAAACAAGAAAACGATGAAAGAAAGGAGGAGATGGCTATGGCAGAGATCGGCCGGATAGGTCAGAAACGATGGAATGGCGTATTTTACGAAGAATTTCTTCGGGATCTGCAGGGAATACGTGGAGTCGAGGTTTACCGGGAAATGGCAAACAATGACGATACGATCGGCGCCATTCTTTTCGCCATAAAGATGTTGATCCGCCACACGGTATGGAACATTGAACCCGGCGGAGACTCGGCGAAGGATCGTGAGGCTGCTGAGTTTGTTGAATCCTGCATGGATGATATGCAGAGCACATGGACCGATACAATTTCGGAAATCCTATCGTTTTTGGTTTATGGCTGGAGCCTGCATGAGATCGTATATAAACGGCGCATGGGGAAAACACGGAGCCCACGGACGAAAAGCAAATACTCCGATGGGTTGATAGGCTGGCAGAAACTCCCGATCCGCAGCCAGGACACGCTTTACAAATGGGAATATGACAGGCATGACAACCTGATTGGCATGACACAGATGCCGCCGCCGGATTATGGCTTTATTACAATCCCGATGAAAAAAGCTATGCTTTTTCGCACGGAGAGCGCTAAAGACAATCCGGAGGGGCGCAGTATACTGAGAAATGCATACCGACCGTGGTACTTTAAGCGCCGCATTCAGGAGATCGAGGCGATAGGTATTGAACGGGATCTGGCAGGACTCCCGGTATTTCATACTCCTGAAGGAACCGATATCTGGGACGACACTGATCCGGAAATGATCAAGATAAACGCAGCTCTTACCAGAATGGTAAAATCGGTCCGCCGTGATGAATACGAAGGGCTTGTATTGCCGCATGGATTTGAATTTGAGCTTGTCAGTACCGGCGGGGCCAGACAGTTTGACACAAATGCAATTATCAACAGGTATGATACGAAGATAGCCATGACGGTTTTGGCAGACTTTCTCATGCTTGGGCACAATAAGGTTGGAAGTTTTGCGCTCAGCTCCGATAAGACGGAGCTTTTTTCTGTTGCGATCTCTTCGTTCCTGGATGTCATTTGTGAGACGTTCAATAACCAGAGCATACCGGCCCTTATCGATATCAACGGAGATCATTTCAATGGGATCACAGATTATCCTAAGATGACTCACGGAGAGATCGAAGACGTTGATATAAAATCAGCAGGACAGTTTATCAAGGATATGACTGGCATCGGAATCATCGTGCCGGATGACGGTTTGGAAGATTATGTTCGCGAGATCGGACATCTTCCGGAAAGAACTACGGACAACCGAAGAGAGGATCCTGCAAGGACAGCGCAGCAAAATCAAAATCAGCCGCCGGAGGATGATCTGGAAGATCCGGAAGAGATAGACGACGATCAGGACGAAAAGAACGCCAAAGCTGCAAAGAGGAGGCTCGGAAGGGAGAGATAGCGTATGTATATCTTCAAAAAACCCCAACCATTGGGAAAGGCAAAGAAAAGAAGCAAAGAAAATCTTCGCCTGCTCAATATGCTGAATCGATATATTACGGATACGGCGGCGGTCCCGGTATCTATCCTCACAAGGTTTTGGGCTGATCAGGCGGCGGCAATTACATACAAGGAAATACGGAAATTGATTGAGGATGAAGATATATCCAAAGAGGATCTTGAAAACTGGTCCAAAGATTACTCTTCATTTGTTTCTGAAACCCTTGAGCCCATGTGGTTAGAAGCGATTGTGGCCGGCCAACTCAGCAATGCGATCATGGATGAGATCAGAGGCAAAGAATTTGAGTTCGATGCTACTGATGAAGGGATAAGAAACTGGATCAAGGATCGTGGAAGCGAATTCGTGACAAATGCCGTGCAAGAGCAGAAAAAGGCAATACAGCGGCTTACCATGAAGGCGGTACGGGAAGATCTTTCGCCAAATGAATTGGCAAGGGTTATTCGTCCGTGTATTGGGCTTACCGAGAGACAGGCGCAGGCGAACTTGAGATATTACAACCACATTAAGGAGCAGTTGCGAAAAGACCATCCACGGATGAAGGAGGAAACCATCGTCAGGAGGGCGAGAGACAAGGCGTTAAAGTATGCCGAAAAGCAACATCGATATCGAGCCGAAACAATAGCACAAACAGAGCTTGCGGAGGCGTATAACGCCGGCGCCCATCAGGGGATCAAGCAAGCACAGGAAAGAGGATACATAGGGCATGTTAAAAAAGTATGGGTGACAGCCCGGCAGGATAATGTGTGCAAACATTGCGAAGCAGTAGAGGGCGTCAGCAAAGAAATGGACGAATATTTCGATGTTGGGAAATGTGGAAGGGTCCTTATCCCTCCGGCGCATCCGAGATGCCGCTGCGTTGTTAAGTATGTAGAAGTGGAGGAATGACATGGAAAGCATGTATAAGCTGCTTGGAATCCACAAACCATCGGAGAAAACTAAGGATAATGTGGATAAATCCAAGAAAACAGACCATGAAGTGTTGAAAGGTCGATTTAAAATACAGAAATCGGACAATGATAAGCATCTGGCGTTCGGGTGGGCGTCAATCGCCATAGATGAGGCTGGAGAACAGCTTGTGGACTGGCAGGAAGATATGATTGATCCGGAAGATCTTGAAAATGCAGCATACGCCTTTGTTCGTATATATCGAGAGGGCGGAGAGATGCATGAACGTGGAGATTGCGCTGTATTGATAGAGAGTGTGGTGTTCACGGAAGAAAAAATGGAGGCGATGGGAATACCCGTCGGAACAATTCCTGTCGGTTGGTGGATCGGCTTCCTTGTTACAGACGAAGAGGTCTGGGAAAAGGTAAAAGATGGGACATACACCATGTTTTCAATCGAAGGAGAGGCCGAAAGAGTGGAGGTTGAGGAAGATGGAGATTCTGATTGACGTTGGAATATTCTTTCTCGGAGCGTTGGCGGGCATTGCTCTGACATGCATAGCCGTAGCCGGGAGAGATGAATAATGGTAATTCAGAAAGCGGGCAACCCCGCTTTTTGTTTTATAAAAAAACGATGGAAGGAGGTAAAAAAATTGGCAACAAAACTTAAAAACTTGCACATCCGAAAAGTTGATTTCGTAGACGAGGGAGCTAACCAGCGGGCAGATATCAAGATCGCAAAGAAAAAAGATGCAGATCCTGAAGCAGATATTCCTGTCCGTGAGTCCACGATGAAGAAATTCATGCGTGCGATAGGAAAGGCGGTTGGCATTACCGACGATTATCTTGATGCCTTGGAAGATGTGCAGAAAGGGAACTCGCAGACATTCGGCGAAAAAATGACAGAGGTAAAGCGTCAGAAAGTGGCCGATGAAATGTGGAGCATCTGCTATGCGCTGCAGTCTTCGCTTCAATCAATCCTGTATGATGAGGATCTCGATGGAGCCACGGCACAATCCATGATGGAGAAAAGTGTATCAGAATTTGACGAAATTATCGGCGAATCGATCAGCAGTTGGTCCGCAGGAAAGATCAGCGGGATCAAGAAAGACATCGGTATTAACGATATCGAGTCATTAAAGAAGTTCAGGGATCACCTGGATGAAAACATTGAAAAAGCACTGAACAGCGAGAAAGGAGAAAATGAAGAAATGGCAACAATCGACAAATCCAAAATGTCCCCGGAAGACAGGGCTGCTTACGAAGATATCCTGAAGAAGTACGGTATCAATGAGGAGGAAGACCCTGTTGCAAAATCCAATGTGAAGCCCGGAGAGAACAAAGAGGGCGAGGAAGAAGAGGAAGATCTTGACAAAGGCTGCGGAAAACAGACAACAAAGAAATCCATTTCCGGACAGGCTGATCCGGAGGAAGATATCTACAAAGGCCTGCATCCGGCGGTTAAAGCAGAGATTGAATCTCTTAGAAAGTATCGCGAGGCTGCGGAGAACAGAGAGTTTATGGAGGTGGCCAAGAAGTATGAGGTCATCGGAAAGAAACCGGAGGAGCTGGCGTCTGTTCTGAAAAGCCTGAAAGCTGCCGGTGGAACAGCGTACGATGATATGATCTCTACGCTTGACTCCATGATTGCGATGGCTGACAGCTCTGGAATCTTTTCTGAGATCGGAAAATCAGGAAGAGGAAGTCACGCATCCGTTGCGAAAGGGAAATCCGAGGCGCAGGTAGAGTCTATCGCCAAGGCGTACATGGAAAAAGATCCTGATCTGAATTATGCAGATGCCCTTGCAAAAGCATGGGAAAGCAACCCCGAGTTACTGGCTTCTTATGACGAAGAAGCAGGATTTTAAGGAAGGAGGAAACACTCATGGGAAAGAATTTCAATGGAACACAGATCAATAACTCCGCAACGATCGTTGAAAAAGCCGGCGCAGCAATTACCGACTGCAGGAACAAGATCCTAAAATACGATGAAAACGGCGATGTGGTTCTTGCTACATCTGGAAAAGACATCCCGATCGGCGTCGCCCTTATTGAGGCAGGGTGCAACGATATTACAGGAGCAGAGTCCGGCAAGGTGTCCGTTGGAGACGATGTGGATATTCTTGTGAAGGATATCGGATTTGTTCTCGCTGGAGCCGCAATCACGAAGGGGCAGGAGATCGCAGCTGGGGCAAATGGACTTGCCGCAGTAGCGACGGACGGAGATTATGTTCTGGGCGTTGCCCTGTCAAGCGTTAAAGCGAATGAATACTGCCGTGTTCAGATCGCAAGGTATCAGAAAGCCGCCGCAGCTGCAGGCGGAGAAGGTTAAGAAGAAAGAGGAGGAATAACACATGAGAACTACAACAAAGGGAATTGCGGCAGAAATTGCAAAGGGAGCATTCAGACCGCATACGGCACTGACCAACATGGCACTGTCATACTATCAGAATTCTGCAAATTATTTTGCAAAATCCCTGTTTCCGATTTGCCCGGTGGATCTGTCATCTGATAATTTCTACATTTTCGATAAGGAGGATCTCCTGAGAGACAGCTGGCAGAGAAAACCGGCATATGGCAAGGTCAACCCGGCGGTTGTATCTGAGCACACAGATACATACAACTGCGGCGTGGATCAGATGATCATGGGAATCGACCAGATCCGGCAGACAGATCTCCAGCGTCGTCAGGGACCGGCAACAAGAGATCCGAGAGTGCAGAGGACCAAGACGATTGCTGAACAGGCAAACATCCATCAGGACGTTAAGTTTGCCGGCAGCTTCTTCAAGAAGGGTGTTTGGACAAATGAATACACCGGTATCGATTCAACGAGCGTATCCGGCAAGCAGTTCATCAAATTCAGCAATGACAACTCGGATCCGGTTAAGTTTTTCGATGAAAAAGCGACGGAGATGCAGGAGGTAACCGGCCGCAGACCAAACCGCATTGGTCTTGGAGCGAACGTGTTTACAACGCTGAAGAACCACCCGGGCATCCTTGAAAGGGTAAAATATGGCGGCTCTACCGCAAATCCCGCAAGCGTTACCCTGAACGTGCTTTCACAGCTTTTCAGCACGGAAAGAGTCGTTGTTATGCAGTCCATCATGAACAAGGCGGATATGGGCGGTGAGGCAGATATGGGATTCATCGGCGATCCGAATGCAATTCTTCTTTGCTACGCAACAAACAGCCCGTCTATCGACGAGCCCTCCGCCGGATACATCTTCACATGGGATATGCTCGGAGATGGGCAGCTTCTTCCGATTCTGAACTACCTCGGTGAAAATGGTACGCATACAGAATATGTGGAAGGTCTTATGGCGAGCGACATGAAGAAAACCGCTGATGATCTCGGAATGTTCTTCGCAGACGCTGTTTAAGGAGGGATCTTATGAGGCTGATAGCAAAAAAACCCTGCTCGTTTAACGGTCAGGTCTTTTACATCGGCGATGAAATTCCTTCTGAATTTGTCATCAACCCAAAAGCGCAGGAGAAACTTGGCGTTATTGCCATTGCTGCAGGCGGAGAAATGTATGCTGAATCACCCTCTTCGGATGAACGTGTCGGACAGGTAGAGTTTGCAGTTCCGATCAAACAGAAAGATGGGGACGAGACTATGCATTTCACAGAAGAGCAGATAAGCAAAGCTGCAGAGGT
>OLOO01000128.1_pt1 | contig 79571 bp, 68 predicted proteins | sample 1672621 | NCBI WGS metagenome assembly OLOO01 (sample SAMEA3136706, study PRJEB25190) | human gut metagenome | biome: human gut; feature: human-associated habitat; material: faeces | place: Austria | collected 2013 | reverse complement strand
CAGAATTTTGATTATTAGACGTATTTTCAGTTGGGTTTTAGTTTTTCATTCAAGGATCTGGATGCAGATATGGAGCAGATCCGGTATGATCTGTTCGAGATTCAAAAAGAAATACAGAGAAAGACGGAAGAACAGACATCGATTCAGGAACAATTACGGCTGACTGATTATGAAGAAATCAAAGACCGTCTGGACGCATGCATCAAGTGGCTTCAAGCCTATCCGGAAAAACTGCGTATGTGTGTAAGCAGACAGACACATGAAGAAGACGAAGTCGGACAACTGACTCTGCGTCTGGAAGACGGCAGGAAGAGAATTGAAGAATACGAAAAGAAGACGGCATATTTTTCAGAATGTTATGAACAGGAGAAGCGTCTGCATTATGTGGAGATACCGGAAGAGATACCGGATGATGCCGGACATGTACGGAGTTATCTTGAGTCTGACGTAAAGGCATTGGATAAAGACAGTGTGATCCGTGATCTGAATAAAGTATATTTTGAAAACAGAGGATTCCTGATGGATTATCATTTGATGCAGAATGAATTATTTGCAGAAGCAGAACAGACAGAATTTCCGGCAAAGCGACTGGATATTTCCGCCAGATATCAGGGGGTAAAGATATCATTTTTAAGTCTTCTTACACATCTGGAAGAAGATATCGAAGAGTTGGAGAATCTGATTAAAGATGGTGACCGGGAACTGTTCGAAGATATTCTTGCCAATACGGTAAGCAGGAAGATCCGTGGAAAGATTAATGCATCCAACACATGGGTACAAAAGATGAATTCCCTGATGAACGGCATGAATACATCCAGTGGTCTGAGGCTTAGCCTCAGATGGAGAAGCAAAACAGCAGAACAGGAAGACCAGCTGGATACAAAAGAACTGGTGGACTTGTTAAAGAAAGATTACCGCCTGATGAGCGAAGAAGAAGCATCCAGGCTTTCGGCACATTTCCGCTCGAAAGTAGCAGAAGCGAGAAGAAATGCAAGAGACAGTGCCGGAATGATATCATTCTATCAGATTATGAAAGATACTCTGGATTATCGTAAATGGTTTGAATTTCAATTGTTCTCACAGAAGAACGGAGAACGACAGAAAGAACTGACAAACAGTGTATTTGGAACTTTCAGCGGCGGAGAAAAGGCGATGTCCATGTATGTGCCGTTATTCTCAGCAGTTGTGGCGAAGTATCAGGGCGGCAGGGAAGACGCGCCAAGACTCATCTCACTGGATGAAGCATTTGCCGGAGTGGACAATAGGAATATCCGTGATATGTTCCGTCTGATGACAGAGTTCGGGTTTGACTTTATTATTAACTCCCAGGTTCTGTGGGGCGACTGTGATACACTGGATGCATTGGCAATCTACCAGCTGATTCGTCTGGGCAATGCGAAATTTGTGACGGTTATGCCATATCTGTGGAACGGACATAAAAAGGAATTGTTAGAGCATGAAGAAGAAGTTGAGCAGAGAGGTATAGAGCTTGGAATGGCATCAGAAAATCACAGGTAAGATAGTTGAAAAATGCAGTTAAGGATGATATGATGAAAAGGTTGAATGGCGATGAATGAGAGTGAACAGGAAGAACTTGAGAAGATAAAAAAAGAATGCCTGGCATATTTTGGACAAAGTCCGGTCTGGAAAAAAGTTCTGAGAGGCTTTCGAGAAAAATACAGCTCTTATGGAAGGTTTGGCGGAAAAGTGGTTTTGAAGAATCTGAAATCACAGGACATCGAAGAACTGGAGGGCTTCTTTGGCAAGTCTTTTCATGGACAGAAAAGTGTGACAGTGTCTGCAGAGAAATTCCGGCAGGAACTGGAAGTAAGCCGTTACAAAAATATGACACCGGAATGGCTGTTAGAAAACTTTTTCGAAGAACCATTGCTTGGAAAACAGGAACAAAAACTTTTAAGGCAACAGGAAAAAGAAAGAATATGGGAAAATTTCCGAAAGAGTTACGAAGGAATGCCGATAGAGACGGTGGAAGAATCGTTGAAAAATATCGTCAAAGACAGTGAGAATCGGGAACTTACAGAATGGGAGCGACTGTTGCGGCTTGGAGCAGAAATATATAATCATTTACCGTATCGCCAAAGTGAGAAGCTGTATCTGGCTGTATTTGCAGCGATGCTGACAGGAAATCCACATGCATTTGACAATGGAACTGCCGATGGCAATTTTCTGTATCAGATTATCCAGATGGATATGGAGAGCAGAGGCATTAAGATAGAGGCATCTGAGATTTTTCCGGCTTATAAGCGCCAGAAAAGTTACCTGATGGCAGGAATTATGCTGGATGACATCTCAAATTATGCGATGCTGTATCAGGTACAGGCAGTCAAAAAAGATGGAAGTATTCATCAGGGGATGGCGGGATTTGCAAGGGAACAGCATATTGTACAGGTGCCGCTTGCAGTGATATCAGAGTGGGAGTTGCTTCGTTGTTCACAAGATGAAATCTACATTGTGGAAAATCCTTCTGTTTTTGCAGTATTGTGTGGAAAAGAAAAAGAGAAAAACACAAGAAGAGCGTATATGTGTATGAACGGACAGCCGAGACTGGCCGGACTGATGGTACTGGAGCTTCTGGCAAAGTCTGGAACCAAAGTGTATTATGCGGGAGATCTGGATCCGGAAGGTATACTGATCGCACAGAAGCTATCACGGTATTATAAAGGAGAATTTCATTACTGGCATATGGAAACGGAAGATTATGAGAAGTGTAAGTCAGAGGAAGTTATATCGCCGAAGCGAATGAAGATACTGGAGCGGATTACGGATGATAGATTGAAACCGGTGGTGGAAAGAATTAAAGCGTATGGGACTGCCGGGTATCAGGAAATGTTGATGGAGGAGACAAAATGATGATCAGAGACGCAAAAGAAAAAGATATTCCGAGAATTTTAAAGCTATTAGAACAGGTACTGCAAATTCATGCAGATATAAGACCTGATATTTTTATCCCAGGTACGACAAAATATACCATAGACGAATTGAGAGAGATTTTAAAAAATAAAGAAAAGCCAATATTTGTTGCAGTGGATGAAGCGGATGTTTGTGTGGGGTATGCATTTTGCCAATTACAGGAGCAGCCTGTTTCAAACAATATGGTACCATTTAAGTCGTTCTATATCGATGATCTGTGTGTTGATCAAGAAGCACGGGGCCAGCATATTGGTGAAAGTCTGTTTGAACATGTAAAAAAGAAGCAAAGCAACGGGGCTGCTATGAAGTGACATTGAATGTATGGACAGGAAATACTTCAGCAGAAAAATTTTATGAGAGAATGGGAATGCGAACGAAAAAAAGACAAATGGAATACACGGATCTGTAAAATGATAGCTTGAAACATTAGATTGTGAGAAGAAGGCAAGGGGAAATGAAATATGACCACAAATCATCTGATTTTAGATTTTTCACATGTATATTGTGACGAGAAGATTCCAAAGAATGATAAAGTGCATTGGCTGGACTGTTCTGATATTACGGAATGTGATTTATATTGTTCCAAACGTGCAGAAGAAGAAATCAGAGCGAGAATTGCGCCCTATGGTATTCATGGAATTCATTTTCTGGATTCTGGAAATTATCACTATGTAACAGGCATCATGACGGCGTTGATTAAACAAAAATTTTCTTTAATTTTACTTGACCATCATACAGATATGCAAAAACCGATGATTGAGCAAATGACAAGCTGTGGTGACTGGGCAGGAAAAGTATTAAAAACAAATCCATGGTTGCAGCAGTTGATATTAATTGGACCGCAGGAAAGCGATATTTTGCAGATATATCGTGAAAAAGAAGGTTTGGTGTCTGGTGCAGAATTGCAGGAAAAGCTGATTACTTTTTCTGAAGAGGAGATTCAAAGTGTAGAAGATAAAAATAAAATTTCGGGGATAAAAAGGAATCTTCCGGTTTATATTTCTATTGACAAAGATATTTTGGATGAAGAATATTCAGAGACAAATTGGAGTCAGGGAAAAATGCCATTACCTGTGCTGGAACGGCTGCTGATGCCATTTTTAACAAGCGGAAATATCCTGGGCATTGATATTTGCGGGGAATGTCAACAGGGAATACCATTGCCGCAGTACCTGGAAGCAGAGAAAATTAATGGAGAAACAAATAAAGAATTGTTTGATTTTCTGATGCATTACTGTAGAAATTTTTGACGACTGTCGTCGGCGACATACAGGCATTGCGATTCAGAATTCAACCGGAACAGTGGAATTCGAATAAAATGAATCTATACAATATAAAGCTCTTAGCTGTGGGTCAAAACGCATAGCTAAGGGCTTTTGTCATACCATAAATCGGAAAAATTGTATCGCTGTGGCATTTTGCGTATGTAAAATAAATATAACTGTTCAGAGCTAACCTCCAAAATGCTACGCATTTCGTCGGTGTGGCGTATCCGCCAAATAAATGTATAATTTCACTTTCTGTTTGACGGCTTTTTGTGTATACTAAAATTAGCGGAAATTAAAAAGAGTTTCTGACGACGTTGCAGGAGGAAAGTTTATGGGAACACGAAAAAAGATTTTGTCATTGCTGCTGATGATTGTATTACTACTTCCGGTTGGAATGGGGATTCATGTGGAAGCGGCAGCTGAAACGAAACAAGTAGACGTTTTGTTTACACACGATACGCATTCGCATCTGAACAGTTTTTCGACAATTGTAGATGGGGAGCAAAAGGAAGTCGGCGGATTTGCAAAAATAAAAACGCTGATTGATGAGAAGAAGAAAGTAAATCCGGATACACTTGTGCTGGATGGCGGCGATTTTTCAATGGGAACGCTGATTCAGACGGTCTATGACACAGAAGCAGCAGAGCTGCGCATGCTTGGTTTTCTCGGGTATGATGTGACAACCTTTGGCAATCACGAATACGATTACCGTTCAAAGGGTCTGGCGAATATGCTGAAGGCAGCTGTAAAATCCGGTGAGACATTGCCCGCGCTGGTTGTCTGCAATGTGGATTGGGACAGTATGGAACAGGCTGGATTAAGTGATGGACAGCAGCAGATTCAGTCCGCTTTTGAAACATACGGTGTGAAAGATTACGTTGTGCTTCAAAAGGGAAATGTAAAAATTGCAGTGGTAGGTGTCTTTGGAAAAGACGCTTTGAAATGCGCACCGACATGCGAACTGATCTTTAAAGATCCAGTGGAGGCTGTTAAGCAAACCGTAGAAGAAATCAAGAAGAATGAAGATGTCGATATGATTGCCTGCGTGTCTCATGGCGGCACGTGGGAGGATGAGTCGAAGTCGGAGGATGAAATCCTCGCAAAAGCAGTGCCGGATATTGATCTGATCATCAGTGGACATTCGCATACGGAGCTGAAAACAGCCATTTGCCATGGCGATACATACGTTGTTTCCTGTGGTGAATACGGAAGAAATCTCGGTTCCCTGTCGATGACACAGAAAGCGGACGGCCGATGGGAGCTGACAGATTATACGTTGATTCCGGTGTCTTCGGATGTTGAGCCGGATCAGGCAACGCAGGAAAGAATCAATGCATTAATGGATACGGTGGATACGAACTACCTTGCTGATTTTGGTTATACAAGAGAAGAAGTGCTTGCAGAAAATGCGGTGGAATTCAACAGTCTGGATGAAATGGGGACAAAGCATGAGGAACTGAATCTCGGTGATATCATGTCCGATGCGTATATTTATGCTGTCGAAAATTCAGAGTATTTTGATGGCGATCCGGTAGATGTAGCCGTTGTTCCAAGTGGTACGGTGCGAGACACTTATACAAAGGGCAACCTGACAGTTGAAGATATTTTCAATTCATTTTCATTAGGTATCGGCAAAGACGGTGTACCCGGATATCCGCTGATTGACGCTTATCTGACGGGAAAAGAGCTGAAACTGGTAGCAGAAGTGGATGCTTCCATTTCTGATTTTATGACAACAGCGCGGTTATATTGCAGTGGTTTGAATTTTACTTACAATCCGAATCGAATGATTTTAAATAAAGTGACGGACTGTTATCTGACGCGCAAAGACGGGGAAAGAATCGAAATCCAGGATGATCAGCTGTATCATGTTGTGACAGATTTATATACCGGACAAATGCTTGGATCCGTCATGGATCTGTCGTACGGGTTATTGTCGCTTCAGCCAAAGGACAAGGATGGTCATCCGATTGAAAATCTGGAAGATTACGCAATTATGGAAGGTGACAGAGAGTTAAAGGCCTGGGACGCGATTGCCAGATATATGCAGTCTTTTGATGATACGGATGGGGATGGCATTGCCAATGTACCTGAGTATTATGCGGCGACACACGGGCGTAAGGTGGTGGATGACAGTAAAAATATCATAGATCTTGTGAAGCATCCGAACAAGTTCTCTGCGATCATTATCATGATCTGTCTGATTGTTGTTGTCATCATTGTGCTTGTGATCGCTCTGATCCGAAAGCTGGTCCGGAAAGCCAGAAAGTAACATAATATCGAAGAGACGACATCCATATGAAGTGACAGGAGGGTAAAGACAAATATGATTATTTCAAATCAACAGGACAATGAGATGGAGCATTTAAATAAAAGGATTCAGACAGTGGCTGTTCTTGGCGCCGGTGCAGTGGGCTGCTATTTAATTGCGGGCCTTGCGCCAAAGCTTGGTGAAAACCTCTGGATTATCGCAGAAGGCAGCAGAAAAGAGCGGCTGAAAAAGGAAGGTCTGACAATCAACGATTGTCAGCTGTCACTTTGCGTAAAAACACCTCAGGAGGCTAAAGGTGCCGATCTTCTGATTGTAGCTGTCAAATACGGCAGTCTTGAAGGAAGTCTGGATGCCATTGAACAGATCGTTGATGATGAGACGATCGTGATGAGTGTGATGAACGGTGTTGACAGTGAAGAGATCATTGGTCACCGGATCGGCATGCAGCATATGATGTATTCGATGATCAAAATCGCATCCGAGCGCACCGGCCATTGCGTCCGTTTTAATCCGGAAGTGACGGAGGGTGTTTATTTTGGGGAGGCGGACGGCAGCCTGTCGTGGCGTGTTGCGGCAATCGAGAATCTTTTCAATGATTCCGGTGTGCGATTCCATATTTCAGAAGATATCCTCAAAAAAATATGGGCGAAATATGCCCTGAATATCAGTATGAATCTGCCGCAGGCCATCGTCGGATGCGGTCTGGGCGGTTACAGAGACAGTGCATATGTGATGGATATCAGTACAAAATTAAAGGACGAGGTAGTGGCAGTGGCCCTGGCCGTCGGCATCGATATCCGGGAGGAAAAGGCGGCGAGCTTTGACAGCCGGACGGTTTCACCGAAGGCCCGTTTCTCAACGCTTCAGGATCTGGATGCAAAGCGGCATACAGAAGTGGATATGTTTTCGGGAGTGCTCGTCCGACTTGGAAAGCAGTTTGGAATTCCGACGCCATACAATGCGTTGGCGCTGGATATCATCAAGGCACTTGAAGAAAAAAATGACGGCAGGTTTGATTATCAATAACCCGGGGAGGAAATAGAAAAATGAAAAAGAGAGTAATCACAGGGATGATGACAGCATCGGTGATAGTAAGTCTGGCAGGCTGTGGTGCAGGTCAGAAGGAGACCGTGGAAAGTACGGCACCGGCAACAATGACAGAAACAGTTGCGGCCTCTCAGGTGGAGACAGCTGAAGTGACCGAGACAGAGACGACGGTGCAGGCAGACCGTGCATCAAGAATCAAAGCCTATCAGGCAGCATTGGAAAATATTTATCAGAATCATATTTTGCCGGACGGATCAGAATTGAGAGATGACATCAGTGGTGAGATGTCAGGCAACAAATTTGCTGTTTACGATGTTGATCATGACAGCAGAGAAGAGCTTGTTTTCTGCTATACGGCAACAAGCATGGCGTCAATGACAGCGAAGATTTATGATTACGATGAAGCAAGCGGTGAATTGTATGAGGAACTTTCGCAGTTTCCGATGCTGACATTTTATGACAATGCAACGATCGGAGCCGGTATTTCACATAATCAGGGCTATGCCGGTGAGTTCTGGCCGTATACGTTTTATACTTATGATGCAGCCAATGACAGCTATCGGGCCGAATACTTTGTCGATGCCTGGGATAAATCTTTATCCGATGTCAATTATAACGGGGAAGCCTTCCCGGATGATGCGGATAAAGACGGTGATGGCATTGTGTATTACCTGGATGCACCGGATGGCAGTGAAACCGGTGAGCCGCTCGACAGGGATGCTTTTGATCAATGGGTCAGTGAGAATGTCGGTAAGGAAGAAAACATTCCGTTTCAGGATTTGACAGAGGATGCAATCCGTCAGATTCAGTAAAAAAGAATAAAACATACATGCGCTGAGCGTGTTTTTACAGAAACAGAGGTGCGTAAGGGGGAATTTGGGATGGAGCAGAGAGAAATCAGAAAATTGGTCAATAGACAACGCAGGTTTTTTTATACAGGAAAAACGCAGCATATGGCATTTCGTGAGATGGCGCTTAGACGGCTGCAGATCAGCATTATGGCCCATGAGGATGAGATCAATCGGGCACTCAGACTGGATCTCGGTAAAAGCGCATCGGAAGCGTATATGTGTGAAACCGGCATGGTGCTGGCAGAGATCAGCTATATGCTCAAGCATATGCGGCAGTTTGGCAAGGATCAGACTGTGCGGACACCGCTGGCCCAGTTCGCGTCCAGAAGCTTCAGAAAACCGTCGCCATATGGGGTGACACTGATCATGAGTCCGTGGAATTATCCGTTTCTTCTGACGATGGAGCCACTTGTGGATGCGCTGGCAGCTGGCAATACAGCGATTGTCAAACCGAGTGCCTACTCGCCTTTTACGAGTGAGATCATGGCGAAGATCATATCGGAATGTCTGCCTCAAAAATACGTTGTGGTTGTGAATGGCGGACGTAAAGAGAATCAGTGGCTGTTAAAGGAAAAGTTTGATTATATCTTTTTTACGGGCAGTCAGGCAGTAGGTAAAGAAGTGATGGCACATGCGGCGAAGCATCTGACACCGGTGACATTGGAGCTCGGAGGCAAAAGCCCGTGTATCGTTGACGAGACAGCCAATATAAAGCTGGCGGCCAGACGTATTGTCTTTGGCAAATATCTGAACTGCGGTCAGACCTGTGTGGCACCGGATTATGTGTACTGCGCAGCTTCGGTTAAGGATGCACTTGTTGACGAGATGAAGAAACAGATCAGGAAGCAGTTTGGAGACGATCCGCTGGCGAATGCCGATTACGGCCGCATTGTCAATGAGAAGCATTTCAGACGTCTGATTGGACTGATCGATCCGACGAAGGTTGTCGCAGGCGGCGAGTGTGATAGCACACTCCTTCAGATTGCACCGACGATCATGGATCAAGTGACATTTGAAGATGCCGTGATGCAGGAAGAAATATTCGGACCGATTCTGCCGGTGATGACGTTCCATTCACTGGATGCGGTGATCAGCCAGATCAATCGCAGAGAGCATCCGCTCGCCTTGTATATGTTTACGGAGAGCAAGGCCAATGCCAATCGTGTGATGACAAATTGCGGCTTTGGCGGTGGCTGTATCAATGATACGGTGATTCACCTGGCGACAAGTGAGATGGGCTTCGGCGGTTTTGGGGAGAGCGGCATGGGGGCTTACCATGGCAAGACCGGTTTCGATACGTTCAGTCATTATAAGAGCATTGTCGACAAGAAGACATGGATGGATCTTCCGATGCGCTATCAGCCGTATAACAAAGTCTTTGATTTTCTGATCCGACTGTTTATGCATTGATGGCTGCGTTGAAACCGGATTTTCAAAAGAGATAGACTTGTACTTATGCATATTATTTGATATGATAAAAGACGATTTAATTTAGTTGTGCGCCGAATTAAAGTGGTGGCGGCAACAAGACTGGATGGAGGAAATTATCATGGTTATTGCAAAAAGAATGGAGCCGCTTGTTACAGGAAGCTCTATTATCCGTAAATTATTCGAAGAAGGCAAGGAAATGGCCAAAAAGGTGGGCACTGAGAATGTCTATGATTACAGCCTGGGCAATCCAAGTGTTCCGGCACCGGACGCTGTCAAATCGTCGATTATCAAAATCCTGGATACAGAGGATCCGCTTTTTGTGCATGGCTATATGAGCAATTCCGGCTACGAGGAAGTCAGACAGGCTGTGGCGGACAATCTGAATGAGCGTTTTCAGTGGCAATATAAAATGGAAGATATCATTATGACAGTCGGCGCTGCTTCCGGTATCAATGATATTCTGAATCTTTTTCTGGACAGCGGTGATGAAGTGGTCGCCTTTGCACCTTTCTTTGGCGAATACAGGAACTATGTCATCACCGCAGGCGGTGTTTTAAAGGCAGTGCCGGCAGACACAGAGACCTTCCAGATTAATATTGACGGATTGGATGCAGTGATCACGGAGAAGACGAAGCTGATCATTGTCAATAATCCGAATAATCCAACCGGCGTCATCTATTCAGGAGACACTCTGGATCAGCTGCAGAAGGCACTGGAGCGGGCCGAAGTGCGCATCGGGCATCCGCTGTATGTGATTTCAGATGAACCATACAGAGAGCTTGTTTATGATGATAACGAGCTGCCGTTTATGCCGGCCCATGTCAAAAACTGTCTGATTGTTTACTCTTTCAGCAAATCACTTTCTCTTCCGGGAGAGCGTATTGGCTATATCGCTGTTTCACCGAAGATGGATTATTATGAAGAAGTAAAAGCCGGACTGATCACAACGAACAGAATCGGTAGCGTGAATGCCCCATCCCTGATGCAGCTTGTCATCAAAGAGTGCCTGAATGAGCGCCCTCAGATTGAAGTTTACGATCAGAACAGAAAGATGCTTTATGATCATCTGACAGCGCTTGGCTTTGAATGTCTGAAGCCCCAGGGGGCCTTTTATCTTTTTGTGAAATCACCGATTGAAGATTATGCCGCTTTTGTAGAAGAAGGCAAGAAACAGCATATTCTGATGGTGGATGCCTCAAGTTTTGGATGCCCGGGCTATGTGCGTCTGGCTTATTGTGTATCCCCTGAGATGATCAAGCGTTCTTTCCCGGCCTTTGAGAGACTGGCAGAAGCATGCAAGGCAATGAGATAGAGGAAGAGGTGACCGAGATGAAAGCATGGCAGGATAAAATTCGTTCAGTTGTACCCTATACACCGGGAGAACAGCCGAACAGACCGAATATGATCAAACTGAACACGAATGAGAATCCATACCCTCCGGCACCGGGTGTGCGGGATGTATTGGATCATTTTGATGAAGACAGATTGAGACTTTACCCAGATCCGACAGCGGGAACTCTGGTGGGCGCACTGGCAGATTATTATCATGTAGGAAAAGACCAGGTATTTACCGGTGTGGGCTCTGATGATGTGCTGGCCATTGCTTTTATGACATTTTTTAATTCAGATAAGCCGATCTTTTTCCCGGATATTACTTATTCTTTTTATCCGGTATGGGCGGATCTTTTTAAAGTGCCGTATGAGACAAAGCCACTGAAAGAGGATTTTTCCATTTGTCCGCAGGATTATTATCCGGCCAACGGCGGTGTGATTTTCCCGAATCCGAATGCACCGACCTCCCACTATGAGGACTTATCTGTGATCCGAGAGATTCTGGACCACAATCAGGATGTGATTGTCATTGTTGATGAAGCATACATAGATTTTGCCGGCGAAAGTGCCCTGAGTCTGTTGGATGACTACGAAAATCTGCTGATCGTGCAGACATTTTCAAAGTCACGTTCCATGGCGGGAATGAGAATCGGTTATGCCATCGGTCATCCTGAGCTGATCAAGGCCATGAATGATGTGAAGTACTCCTTCAATTCCTATACAATGAGTCAAACTGCACTGGCTCTCGGTGTAGAAGCTGTCAGAGATGATGTTTACTTCAAAGCATGCACTGCGAAGATCAGAGCAACCAGGGAAAAAGCCAAACAGGCATTTACAGATCTTGGATTTACTTATCCGGAACCGGGTGCCAACTTCATTTTCGTCACTCATCCGGACTATCCGGCCAAAGAACTCTTTGCAGCCCTTCGCGAAAAAGATATCTATGTCCGCTACTTCGATAAACCGCGCATCAACAATTACCTGCGAGTCACCATTGGAACTGATGAACAGATGGAAGCATTATTTGTGTTCCTAAAGGAATATATGAATCGATAAATTAAATGTAGCGTCTAAAAAGGAGAAACAAAATGTCACAAAAAACAGTCACCGTTTCCGTTCGCCGGCTTGTGGAGTTTATTCTCAGATCGGGAGACATTGATACCGTTTCCGGCGCGTTTGGAGAAATGGATGCAATGCAGCAGGGTGGCCTGATGCATCGAAAACTTCAAAAAGAGGCCGGGCCTTCTTACAGGGCAGAGGTGTCTTTGAAGCATACAACAGAAATGGATGAGACGCTGGCGATTACTGTTGAGGGACGTGCCGATGGTGTCATAACAGAAACTGAGATGGCAGCGGATGAAAGCGGCGAGCTGGGACTGAAAGAAGTTGTGACAATTGATGAGATCAAAGGTACTTATAGAAATTTAAGGTATATCACAGAGCCTGTGCCCGTCCATCTGGCACAGGCAAAGTGCTATGCCTTTTTTTATGCAGAAAAAGAGGATTTAGAGGAAATACAGGTCCAGATGACGTATGTGCATTTGAAGACGGGAAAAGTTCAGCGATTCAGGGAAAAAATGACACGAAATGAGCTGGAAGTATGGTATACTGAACTGATAGACAGATTTGCGGTCTGGGTGCGTCATCAGATAGCCTGGATTAAAAAAAGAAATCTTTCTATTGGTGCCGGCAGTTTTCCTTTTGAGTACAGAGAGAGTCAGAAAAAGCTCGTCTCAGGCGTTTATCAGACGATTCTGAGACATCGGCGGCTTTTTGTAGAAGCACCGACAGGTACCGGCAAGACGATTTCCGCCATTTATCCGGCTGTTCAGGCGATGGGAAATGGATTGTCAGAGACAATTTTCTATTTGACGGCGAGGACTATTGCCAGGACTGTTGCGGAAGATACATTCGGACTTCTTCAGGATAGGGGACTTGCCATGAAGGTGATCACCCTGACGGCAAAGGAGAAAATCTGCGTGCTGGATAAAGTTCAGTGCAGTCCGGAGTACTGTCCAAGAGCAAAGGGGCATTATGACAGAATTAATGAAGCCCTTTATGATCTGGTCACCCAAGAAGACCGGATGACCAGGGAGTGCATCCTGGCTTATGCTGACAAACATCAGGTTTGTCCCTTTGAGTTTCAGTTGGATGCGGCTTTATTCGCGGATGCGGTCATTGGTGATTATAATTATGTGTTTGACCCGAATGTGGCGCTCAAACGTTTTTTCAGTGACAGAAGCGGGGACTATCTTTTTCTGATCGATGAGGCACACAATCTGGTGGATCGTGCCAGGGAAATGTACAGTGCCGTGATGTCAATGACTGAATTGACCCATGCCCGTCACGCAGTGGAAGATAAAGCTGTGGACCGGCGACTGGTCACTTATATGGATCGTTCGATATTGGCCATGTCTGCGCTTCGGGAGTCTTCAGACGAGTCCTGCCAGCTGATGGGGAATATCGGCAGTCTGATCGTTTACCTGACGAAGCTCAGTGAGCAGCTGGAGGAAACACTGAAGGAGGGCGTTACTGCGCCACTCAGGGAAGTTCTGATGGAATTTTATTTTGACATTCGACGTTTTATATGTGCCTTTGACCGGTCGGATGACCGCTATTTGATCTATGCGCTTCGAAGTGAGGACAGCTTTGAAATCAAGATTTTCTGTGTGGATCCTTCCAAAGATCTGGGAGAACGTCTGGCAAAGGGATGCGGAGCCGTATTTTTCTCTGCAACGCTTCTCCCGGTGCAGTACTACAAGGAAATGCTCAGTGATACAGCAGCATCGGATTACGATCTTTATGTGGATTCACCTTTTGCAGAGGAAAACCGTCTGCTTGTAGCGGCAACAGATGTAAGCAGCCGCTATACAAGGCGGGGTAGAAAAGAGTATGAACGGATGGCTGCATATATCCGGGATATTATTCGCGGCAAGCATGGCAATTATATGGTCTTTTTCCCGTCATATCAGCTTATGAAGGATGTTTTTGAAGTTTTTACGGAAATGGAATTAATGAAGGCAGGCCATGGTCTGCAGCTGGTTGTGCAGGAATCCGAGATGAGTGAAGATGCAAGACAGAAGTTTCTGGATGCTTTTCAGGCGGATGCTGCAGATGCGGTTATTGGTTTCTGTGTGATGGGCGGTATTTTTTCGGAGGGGATTGATCTGAAAGAAGACCGGCTGATCGGTGTCATCATTATCGGGACAGGACTGCCGCAAGTTGGAGAAGAGAGAGAGCTTTTAAGTCGGTATTTCAATGAAAAATCCGGCAGAGGGTTTGAATATGCCTACCTTTATCCGGGGATGAACAAGGTTTTGCAGGCAGCAGGACGCGTGATCCGAACGGAGAAGGACAGAGGCGTGATCGCGTTATTGGATGAGCGATTTAATTACAGTCAGTACAGAAAAATGTTCCCGAGAGAATGGCACAATTGCAGTAAGACCAGTCTGAATACAATCGTGCAGCAGGTGGAGGATTTCTGGACAGATAAAGCATAGGATCAGATAAGAGAAAAATATTTTCAGGCAGATGAGATATTTGATATAGATAATAACAGGAGATAAACGGAGGCGATAAAGTTGAGGATTGGTTTTATAGGGCTCGGTATTATGGGCGAGGCCATGTGCTATAATATTATCAGAAAACATGACGGTGACGTCTATATTTATGACGTAAAAACAGAACCGGTACAGCGGTTGGCGGAAAAAGGCGGTATCGCCTGTGACAGTGCCGTTGATGCAGCAAAACATTCGGATGTGATCATTACGATGCTGCCGAGATCAGAAGATTCCCTGTCAGTATATAAAGAAATACTCCCGGCCGTCAATGCAACGAAAATCTGTATTGACATGAGCACCATTGATCCTTCCGTTTCATTGAAAATCAGTGTTATGATCCAGGCTCATGGTGGACATTTCCTGGATGCGCCGGTTGTTAAGTCGAAGGCGGCCGCGGTGCTGGGCAATATCGGCATTTATGTAGGCGGCGAGAAAGAAATTTATTTCCAGGTGAAGCCAATCCTGCAGTATATGGGATCAAATGTACTGTATATGGGATCCAGCGGCAAGGGTATCGGTATGAAGATCTGTCAGACCACACTGCTGGCACAGATTCAGAATGGTGTCAATGAAGCCCTGGCTATGGCTGTGAAACAGGGCATTGATGTGGATCGTTTTACAGCGGCCCTGTCTTTTGGCGGTGGTCAGAATGCTTATTTTGATGAACGTCAGATGGCCATCAGGAACAAAGATTATGCGACGACATTTTCGGTCCGGAATATGTCCAAGGATATTGATATCTGTCGTCGGCTGGCAAAGACGGAAGGAGTTCAGGCAGAAAGTCTGGAAGGCATCAGGGAAGTCTACGACCGGGCACTTGAGGCGGGATATGGTGATAAGGATTACAGTTCTGTCATTGATATGGTCTTTGAGAAAAACCATGTCAAATATAAACCTAAATTATAAAAGCGATTGATTGTTAAAAACGTGATTATAAAAGTATTATTCAAAAGTGAATATTGAATATTGTATACAAATTGTATAAAATTAAAAACTATAGGAAACTGTGTTGAAAGAAAAAGAAACTATTGTTAAAATATTGTTAATCACTCGGGGAGGAGAATGATTAACTAAAATAAGGAGGAATTGCTATGACAATCACAATCTGTATTGGAAGCTCATGTCATCTGAAAGGTTCAAGAACAATTATTCAGAAACTGGAAGAATTGATCACGGAGCGTCAGTTAAACGAAAAAATTGAGCTCAATGGTTCATTTTGCATGGGCGAATGTTCAAATGGTGTTTGTGTAAAGATTAACGATGAATTGTTCAGCGTTTCACCGGAGACTGTGAATACATTTTTTGAAAATGAAGTACTCAGGAGGCTTTAAGGGTGGGCGTCATTGGATTTAGAAAGGCAAAGTGCAAGGACTGTTATAAATGTGTCCGTTTGTGTGAAGTAAAGGCCATTCGTATCAAGGATGAACATGCACAATTTGTTGCTTCAGAGTGCGTGGAATGCGGCCAGTGTCTGGAGGCCTGTCCACAGAATGCAATTACATTTATCAAGGATATTCAGTGGATCAAGTCCATGGTGAAGAACCGGGAGAAGACTGTTGTATCTCTGGCGCCGGCGTACCTGGGTGTATTTGGAGATGCAGATCCGAACCAGATGGCGGCAGCCCTTCATCAGCTGGGATTTACATATGTACATGAAACGGCAGAAGCAGCTGGATATGTTGTGCAGGAATACATGAATTATTGTGACAGATCTGATAAGGATGCGGTTCTTCTGACATCATCATGTTCTGCCATCAACAACTTGATTGAGAAATATCATCCGGATATGCTGCCGTATCTTCTGCCTGTTGTGACACCGGCTATCGCACATGCAAGAATGCTCAGAGCACAGTATGGACCGGATGTGAAGATCATCTATATCAGTCCATGTGTCTCAGATGGAGGAGATGCATTGAAGGATCCGAGAACAAAAGGCATCATCGATGCGGTGTTGGATTTTGCAACACTGCGTGAATGGCTCAGAAGCGAACAGATCAAGATTCCGGAATGTCCGAGCAGCCATATGGACAGTATGGATCCAAAGGTGATGCGTCTGTTTGCTGTCAGTGGAGGGATTCTTTCTGCTATTAAGGCTGCAAAAGGCCGTAAGTACAAGCACAAGCGACTGTATGTCAGCGGTATCGGACCATGTGAAGAACTTTTTGAGTGTATCCGTAATGGAGAGATCAAGAACTGTGTTATTGAGTTGAATTCATGTACCGGCGGCTGCATCAACGGACCGATGACCGGAGGCAAGAAGCGTGACCGTTTCAGATCCAAGATCAGTGTCAGCCAGAAGGTAGATGAGCATGAGGCACCGGAATTGCCGCCGCTGCCGGAAGGTGTCAGCTTTTATAAGGAATATACGGCGCGCTGCGAAAAGAGAATTGTCCCGTCAGATGAGCAGATTCGTGCAATCCTGTCCAAGATTGGCAAGGATTCACCGGAGAAGGAATTAAACTGCGGTGCCTGCGGTTTTCCGACATGCCGTGATAAGGCCATTGCTGTATACCGCGGCAAAACCCAACTGACCATGTGTATTCCGTATATGTATGAGCAGGCCAAGGGTATGTCTGATATTATTCTGGCTGTGACACCAAGTATGATCATTGTTGTGGATAAGGATTATTATATCTGCGAATTCAACAATGCAGCAGAGGTCGCTTTTGGTGTATCCCAGCAGAAAGCGCTGGGACATCCGGTATCTGAATTTATTTCCACAGAATATTTTGAAAAGGTTTTCCGTGAGAAGCGAAGTATTATTAATCAGCGTGTAGATTATGATGCCTATCATATTAAGACAATGCAGAATATTATCTACATGCGTGAGCAGGAAAAGGCCCTTGTGATTATGCGTGACATTACGGAAGGTGTGCGCAAGCAGGAGCAGCTTCGGAAGGTGAAACTGGACACAGTGGCTATGGCTCAGAATGTCATCAACAAACAGATGATGGTGGCTCAGGAGATCGCCGGTCTTCTTGGTGAGACAACAGCTGAAACGAAGTCAACCCTTCGCAAATTGAGAGACACACTGATGGACAGTGATGAGGATATAAAGATATGAATGTAAGTCTGGATGTCTGCAGCAAGAGTCTGAACAAAAGAGAAGAAGAACTTTGTGGTGATACTGTCGAGATCGTTAAGACTACGGATGCTGATATTATCATTCTGTCAGATGGTATGGGAAGCGGTGTAAAGGCCAATATCTTATCCACATTGACCACCAGGATTCTCGGTACGATGCTGAAAAACGGCGAGACCATTGAAGACTGCGTGGAGACCATTGCTATGACACTGCCAATCTGCAAAGTAAGGCAGGTGGCCTATTCCACATTTGCGATCCTTCAGATTTTCAGAGATGGGCGTGCCTATCTGGTGGAGTATGATACACCGGCCTGCATTGTGATCCGTGACGGTCAGAAGCTTGATATTGAGCATACAGAGCGGGAGCTTTCAGGCAAGATTATCAGAGAATATCGTTTTAACATTCAGGAAGATGATTATTTTGTGATGATGAGTGACGGTGTGACCCATGCAGGGGTTGGCGGTCTGTATGGTTTTGGATGGGGACGGACGAGAGTCGGTGAGTTTATCCAACAGAGGTTCAATGATACGAAGATGACGGCAGCACGCCTGGCATCCTATGTGATCAATGAGTGCAGTCAGCTGTACCATCAGCGACCGGGAGATGATACAACCGTTGTTGTGGCGAAAGTGACAGCACGAATGGACCTGAATATTTTCACAGGTCCTCCGACAAAGCGAGAAGATGACGAAAGTGCTATCCGTGAATTCATGCGCTCACAGGGGCTGCATGTTGTCAGCGGCGGTACAAGTGCCACAATAGCGGCACGTGTATTAAACAAACATATAAAAGCATCCCTCATTTACGAAGATCCGGATATTCCTCCGACAGCTGAAATTGACGGACTGGATCTTGTGACGGAAGGTGTTCTGACACTGAACCGTGCGGTGAGTATGATGCATGAATATAATGAAGGACGGCAGGATCAGTCGTTTTTCAAACGGCTTGATGAGAAGAATGGCGGTTCGCAGCTGGCAAAACTCATTATTGAGAGATGCACGCATCTGCATTTATTTGTAGGTGAAGCGATGAATCCGGCTCATCAGGCAGCTGGCCTTCCATTTGATCTCAGTGTCCGCATGCGTTTGGTGGACAAGATCGTTGAGGAAGGCAGGAAGATGGGAAAAACAGTCAGTGTTAAATATTATTGAGGATGATATGTATGAAGACAACATTTATTACTGATATTAATAAAATTAAATTTGAAGTCAATACAGAAGTTGCCCGGCTGGCTTTTGCAGGAGAATTGGACGAGAAAGCCAATGAGATCCCTTACAAGCTGATTCCGGGACGTACACCGCACTACAGATGCTGCGTTTACAGAGAACGTGAGATCATCCGTGAACGTGTACAGCTGGCTATGGGACGTTCTGCCATGTCCGGCCAGAAGAACAAGAATATTGTGCAGGTGATCGAGGCTGCCTGTGAAGGCTGTCCGATCAACAGATTTAATGTGACTAATAACTGTCAGATGTGTATGGCCAAAAAATGTCTTGGCGCATGTAATTTTGGCGCCATCAAGTTTGAAGGCGGCCATGCCGTCATTGACCATAAGAAATGTAAAGAGTGCGGTAAGTGTGCAGAGGCTTGTCCTTACAATGCCATTGCCGACCTGATGCGTCCATGTAAGCGCAGCTGTCCTGTAGATGCCATTACAATGGATGAGGACAACATTGTTGTTATTAATGAGGAGAAATGCATTAACTGCGGTCAGTGTGTGATCAACTGTCCGTTCGGTGCTTTATCAGACCGTTCATTTATGGTGGACGTAATCAAACTGATCAGCAGCGGCGCACCGGTTTACGCCATGGTGGCACCGGCTATTGAAGGGCAGTTCGGCCCTGATGTCAGTGTCGGTATGATCCGTGAGGCTGTCATGAAGCTTGGCTTCAGAGACATGTATGAAGTATCTCTGGGCGCAGATTTTGTATCAAAGAATGAAGGACAGGAGCTTCTGGAGCACTATGAAGCCGGCGAGAAAATGACAACATCCTGTTGTCCGGCTTTCGTTTCTCTGATCAAGAAGCATTATCCGCAGGTGCTCAAGTATATGTCTACAACTGTTTCACCGATGACAGCTACAGGACGTCTGATCAAAGCCATGCATCCGGATGCTGTATGCGTTTTCATCGGACCATGTATTGCCAAGAAATCCGAAGTCATTGATTCCATTACTTTCGGTGGTGCGGATTATGCCATGACTTATGAAGAATTGGCCAGCATGTTTGAGGCGAAAAATATTGATCCAGAGGAATGTACAGAGACCCTGCAGCAGGGAAGTAAGTTCGGCAAGCAGTATTCTGTATCCGGCGGTGTAACAGCAGCCGTCCTTGAAACATTCAAGGAAGCCAACAAAGAAGTTGATCTGAAGGTAAAGACCTGCAGCGGTGCACTGGAATGCAAGAAAGCACTGATGCTTCTGAAAGTCGGCAAGCTTCCGGAAGACTTTATTGAAGGTATGGCATGTGTCGGCGGCTGTGTTAACGGTCCGGCAATGCTTGGTAAATCCAGAACATTCCTCAAGGACAGAAATGGTCAGATTGCCAAGGCGGATGATCGAGGTGTTCTTGAAAATGTTGCACAGTACGATGAATACGGCATTAATATGACGAGAAATCATCAATAAATATGAATAAAATGCGTCCTTATGTTTCGATAAGGTGATAAAAAAGAAGACTATTTATAAATAAGTAGCGTGCAGTTATAGGATATCTGTTATAAGATTCCGAATGAGAAATTCAACATAAGTGTGTCTGAATATTCTCATTCGGAATCTTATTTTTTTTGATGGTTTTGACTGAATAGATATTGACGAAATGATGTTTATATACTAAAATAATGATAACGATTACTATTTATAGATGCTTATTGATGAGTATAGAAACAGAGGAGATTAGTATGCCGGGATTGAAGTACAGCAGACAGAGAGAGTCTATTATTAATTGCCTGAAAGGGCGGAAGGACCACCCGACAGCAGATATGATTTACGCGTCGGTGCGGGAAGAGTATCCGAAGATCAGTCTTGGGACGGTTTACAGAAACCTTTCTTTATTAGTGGATCAGGGAGAGATTCTCCGCTTTTCATGCGGGGAAGGACAGGATCATTATGATGCAGATACATCACAGCATTATCATTTTGTATGCAAGAAATGCGGGGCTGTTTCAGATTTGCATATGCCACCGTTGGAACATATCGATGTGCTTGCGAAGGATGGTTTTGACGGTGAGATAGATGGTCATTTCGTTCTGTTTTATGGCACCTGCGGGAAATGCAAAGAAAATGAAAAAAATAGTTGACAAGGCGGGAAAAGTGGTGTAATATACAGATAACAGTAATGATTACTGCTTTGGAAGAAACATATTAATCGTAACCGTTCCGTATAATGGGGAAGCAGTCAGCGGGCATATCGCTGAAGGCAGTTAGTATGGATTGGAACGGTTACAGGATATTATAAAGTATGAAAAGGAGATTATAATTATGAAGAAATGGGTTTGTACAGTATGTGGTTATGTTTATGAAGGTGAAAACGCTCCGGAATTTTGTCCAGTCTGTAAGGCACCTGCCAGCAAGTTCAAAGAACAGTCCGGTGACAAGACATGGGCTGCAGAACACGTTGTAGGTGTTGCACAGGGTGCGCCTGAAGATATCATGGCTGATTTAAGAGCAAACTTCGAAGGTGAATGTTCAGAAGTTGGTATGTACCTGGCAATGGCTCGTGTCGCTCACAGAGAAGGCTATCCGGAAATCGGTTTATACTGGGAGAAGGCAGCTTATGAAGAAGCTGAACATGCAGCTAAGTTTGCAGAACTCCTTGGTGAAGTTGTTACAGACAGCACAAAGAAGAACCTTGAGATGAGAGTAGATGCTGAACACGGCGCAACAGAAGGTAAATTCGATTTAGCTAAACGTGCGAAAGCTCTGAACCTGGATGCAATCCATGATACAGTGCATGAGATGGCCCGCGACGAGGCTAGACACGGCAAGGCATTCGAAGGTCTGCTGAAGAGATACTTTGGCTAATCACAAAGCCGCATAGAATAAGGATTTTTATGAGAGGGAATCACTTTCGTGATTCCCTCTTTTTTTAACATTTTCCATGGAAAAGTGCAAACGAATGTGTCAATTTTGGGCTCTTTTATACCTCAAAATAGTCTAAATGTGTCCTTAAAAAATGTGTCCCTTGTATTACCAGGATAATGAAACCATCCATTTGAGGACAGTCAGAGAGACTTCTTCATAGGTATCGTTGAAGAGGCCAAAAATCAAGGTCACAATAACCGCCAATTCTAATGTGGGACTTATCGTTTTTGTAGTTTTTAGTATAAGGATACGGTTCATCAATATCGTTGCGTAAAGAAGTGAAATTATCATAATCATCATGGGCATAACACCAGGTGATGTGAGATTTTTGGACTTTGATTGCCTTTGTGATCATATTCTTTGCGTTTTTCACTTCACCTTTGATTAAGAAATCCTCATATTCATATGTTTTTATACTGGAAGTTCGTTTTACCTGATTAATAAATGATTCTGCCATTGTAGTCAACTGTCCTTTTACCATGAAAAGTCAATTCTGAGGGTTGTATCAGTGCCATCTTTTTCAAGCTTTTTTCTACATAAAAATCCCTCTGTTTCCTTATAGAATGGCACATCTACCTTTTTTACGGATGCTTTGAAACCGAGCTGTTTCAATCCCTTTTCAATTTCGCTTCTTAAATCATTGATACAATTTGAGTAACAGACATCTTTAACATCGAAACTGCCGGCACCTATATCATCTCGAGGAAGGAGTTTATCTTTGATTGGAAGAAGGCGCCAATAATCTTTATCATAGCCAGCATAGGCCAAATAGCCTGAAACAGAATACTTACCGGCATTATTTTGGCTGCGAGCCAAGCGTTTCAATTCTTCAAGAACAGCTTTAACATGAAAGTTCAGCCAGTACTGTCTGCCTGCTATTTCTTCTTTCGTCAGCTGTGGGCCTTTGCTGCTGCGTAATTCATCTGCGAATGTCATAGGTGATACCTCCCGGATATAAAAATCTAAATGATAGGTTTACTTGTTTTCTATGTTGCTATTGTATCATTTGAGTTAGAATTGGGTGGTCCCGGGTGGGAAAAAAAACAGTGATTTGGAACTTGTAGGCGGCCGTGATAATCGCTATAATAATGAAAGAAATAAACGGGCGTTTCACAGTGCGGCCGTGTCAAAGGAGTCAATCAATGATAATTACAATACTATTTGCAGGGCTGCTTCTTATACTTGTTGCAGGCATCAGGTGTGGCTTTGCGCTGGATGATTTAATACGGATGGCAGTCAATGGCATAAAAAAGGCTGTGAATGTCCTGAGCGTGCTGGCTATTGTCGGTATTTTGACAGCGATGTGGCGTGCAGATGGTACGATCGCTTATATCGTATCATCCGCAGCGGGGTTATTTAAGCCATCTATTCTGATCGTGACCATTTTTTTGATGAATTGTCTTGTTTCTTTTATGACAGGGACTTCATTTGGAACAGCTGCAACGATGGGCGTGATCAGTATGACGATTGCCGGTACAGCAGGTGTTAATCCGGTAATCAGCGGTGGCGCGGTGATTTCAGGCTGTTTTTTTGGTGACAGATGTTCACCGCTTTCAAGCAGCGCAATTCTCGTGGCCTCTGTGACAGAGACAAATCTGTTTGATAATATCCGAAATATGTTAAGGACGGCAGCAGTTCCTTTTGTCCTGACGTGTCTCATTTATGGGGCGATTGGACTTGGTGGTGCCAATCAGGTTGATGCTACTTCCGTATCGGATGTTTTTGCAAAAGAGTTTCAACTGAATAGATGGATGATTCTGCCTGCTATCATAGTGCTTGGGCTTTCGATGCTGCGTGTCGATGTGAAGCAGTCGATGACGCTCAGTATTGTATGTGCAGTCATCCTTTGTGTTGTGTTTCAACACAGATCAGCAGCGGAAATTATCCGGATCATGCTGACAGGATACAGGGCCGGGGATCCGGTGGCTGCGCAGATGATCAATGGCGGTGGCCTGCTATCGATGAAGAAGGTTTTGATGATTGTCTGTATGACATCTACTTATTCCGGGATTTTCAGTGGCACCGGAATGCTGGATGGCATAACGGAATATGTAAAAACAATCTCTCAAAAGACGGGAAGATTTTTATGTATCGTGCTGCTTTCTGTTGTTACAAGTATGGTCGGCTGCAATCAGACAATCGCGATCATGATGACAGAGCAGCTGGGCTGTGTTTTGTATAAAGAACAAGAAAATTCGCAGAGAGCAGTTGATCTGGAAGATTCTGCCGTTTTGATTTCGGCACTTATTCCGTGGTCCATTGCGGGAGCCGTGCCGGCAGCTACGATTGGTGCACCGGTATATTGTCTTGCAGCGGCATGCTATCTGTATTTAATTCCGATTTGTCGACTGGTTAGAAAAAAGAATATCTTTCCGGGATGCAACAATTAAGAATAATATAAGAAATAAGTCAGTCAATCGTCCTTGACAGAAGATGCAAAAAAAATTACAATATCTATTATACATGGAATTTGCTCCCAATTCCGCTGAAAATAAGGATGGGAGCCTTTTTATCATAATTGGAGTATAAATTCCGCCTGTGGTAAACGCTCCGCATGGATGCGCAGCGATTTTTAATGGATATTTAGTTTGATCATTGAGTTTTGTCTGCACATGCAGACAGATAGATTTAGGAGGAGACGACAACATGCCGATTAAAATACAGGATGATTTGCCGGCAAAGTCCGTGTTGGAGGATGAGCACATTTTCGTGATGACGGAGACGAGAGCTTTGTCTCAGGATATCCGTCCTTTGAAGATTGTGATTCTGAATCTGATGCCGACGAAGATTGAGACAGAGACGCAGATTCTGAGACGCCTTTCCAATACGCCGCTGCAGATTGAGATTACGCTTTTGCAGACAGCGACCCATGAGTCGAAGAATGTATCTGAAGAGCATATGATTGCTTTTTATCAGGAATTTGACCAGATTAAGGATGAGAATTATGATGGTATGATCATTACCGGTGCGCCGGTGGAGATGATGCCATATGAAGAAGTGGAATACTGGGATGAGTTATGCGAGATTATGGAGTGGAGTAAGTCACATGTGCATTCTACCTTCCATATTTGCTGGGGTGCCCAGGCGGGGCTTTATTATCATTACGGTATTCCGAAATATATTCTGGACAAGAAGATTTCCGGCGTATTTTCCCATAAAGTGCTGAATAAGAAGTCCAGACTGTTCAGAGGTTTTGATGATACATTTTATGCGCCGCATTCCCGTCATACGGAAGTGAGAGCCGAGGATATCGAGAAGGTGCCGGAACTGAGAATTATGGCGGCTTCCGAGGAGGCCGGTGTTTATGTTGTGGGCAGTGCGGATGATTCCCAGTTCTTTATCATGGGCCATTCAGAGTACGATGTGGATACATTGGCGAAAGAATATTTCAGGGATGCAGAGAAGGGAATGAATCCGGAAGTGCCGAAGCATTATTTCCCGGATGATGACCCGACGAAGCAGCCGGAGATGAAGTGGAGTGCCCACGGACAGTGGATTTATTCTAACTGGATGAATTATTTTGTTTACCAGACAACACCATATGAATTGAAGAATGGTGTTTTTGTACCTGTAGAATGATCAATACAGTAACCTTGTGAAATGAGTGACAGGTAAGTGTACAACGGCAGTTATGATGCATGATGTACCATATAAAAAGGATGATTTTATGACGGAAGATTATAAGGGGCTATCTGGGAGTGAAGTCAGCCAGAGAGTTGAAGCGGGAAAGGTCAATACCACCACTAACAGTATATCCCGAACGAAGAAAGAGATTTTTCGGGCGCATTTATGTACGTTCTTTAACTTTCTGAATGTTTTTCTCGGTGCACTTGTTCTGATGACAGGACAGATTAAGAATCTGACTTTTATGTTTACGATTATTGCCAATTCAGTCATTGGTATTATTCAGGAGTTAAAGGTCAAGAGTCTTGTGGATAAGCTGTCTGTGATTACAGCCTCGAAGGCGACGGTTATCAGGGATGGCACGAAGAAGCAGATACCGCTGGATGAGCTTGTTGTGGATGATGTGATGGTGCTGGAAAGCGGTGATCAGATTGGTGCGGACTGTGTGGTTCTGGAAGCCCAGGGCATTGAAGTCAATGAATCCATGATTACCGGTGAATCTGTGGCTGTGAAGAAGCATGAAGGCGATGAGATGTTGTCGGGAAGCTTTCTTGTGGCCGGAAGCGGTGTGGCAAGGGTTATTCATGTGGGCAGTGAGAATTATGCTACGATTCTGGCAGCCAAAGCCAAAGACAAAAAGCGTGCCACATCGGAAATGCAGGATTCCATCGGCAGGATTATTAAGATTGTCGGTTTCCTGATTGTACCGGTTGGTATATTGCTTTTCCTTTCTCAGAGAGCCATTGAGGGAACCACCACATCCGATGCCATTGTCAACACCGTTGCCGGTGTTATCGGTATGATTCCGGAAGGGCTGGTACTTCTGACCAGTGTTTCATTTATTTTGGGTGTTGGCCGTCTGGCAAGAAAGCAGGCATTGGTGCAGGAGATGGAAGCTATTGAAGCACTGGCCCGTGTGAATGTGCTTTGCCTGGATAAAACCGGTACTATCACCACCGGTGATTTGGAAGTGGTGGAAGTTGTGCCTTGCGGGACTATGTCGGATGAGAAGATCAGAGAGGTCATGAATGAGATCACATTTGCATTCAATGATGTCAATCCGACCCAGCAGGCTTTGATGAATTATTTTGAAAAGACGCAGAAATGGCAGACAACGGATCTGATTCCGTTTTCCTCTGCGAGAAAATATCGTGCCATTGCCTTTGGCGAGCACGGAGCTTATGTGCTGGGTGCGCCGGAATTCATTATGAAGAATGATGAAGAATTGCTGAAGAAGAGCGAGACTTATGCACTGCAGGGCTATCGTGTACTTTTGCTGGCGGAGACGAATCAGATTTCAAGTGCCGATGGTACGGTGGGAACACCAAAACCGGCAGCGCTGATTGTTATTTCCGACTGTGTCAGAGAAGAAGCACCGTCCACATTTGCTTATTTTGAAGCACAGCATGTGGCGATTAAGGTTATTTCCGGTGATAATCCGGCGACAGTTTCACAGATTGCCCAGAAGGCCGGTCTGAAGGATGGCGACAAATATATTGATGCTTCCACCTTGCCGGAGAGCTTTGATGAGCTGAAAAATGTTGTCAAGAACTATACGGTTTTCGGCCGTGTAACACCGGAGCAGAAGCAGCGTCTGATCAAGGCTTATCAGGCCAATAAATCGGTTGTCGGCATGGTGGGCGATGGTGTCAACGATGTTCTGGCTTTAAAGGATGCTGACTGTGGTATCGCCATGGCGGCGGGCAGTGATGCAGCGAAACAGGTGGCACATATCGTGCTGCTGGATTCAGATTTTGTTCATTTGAAGGAAATCGTCAGCGAAGGCCGTATGATTATCTCCAACATCGAGAGAGTGAGCTCTCTGTATCTGACAAAGACGATTTATTCATTACTGTTGAATGTGATTTTTATCTTATTGGGACGTTCCTATCCGTTTGTGCCGATTCATCTGACACTGATCAGTACGGTGGCCATCGGTATTCCAAGTTTTATTCTGGCATTAGAACAGACCGAGACTGTGACCCAGAGCGGCTTCCTGAAGCATGTGCTTCGAGTCGCACTGCCTGGAGCTTTGACTATGGTGCTGAATATGCTGCTGATTCAGGGAATTTCTATTGCACTTGGGTTTGACAGCGGCATGACTGCGACGTATAATTTGATTGTGGCAGGCATGGTCAGCCTGATGGTACTGATGCGGGTATGTAACCCGATGAATAAGATCCGAAGTATTTTGTGCAACACGATGATTGTGATTTTTGTGGCCTGTGTCATTTTATTCCCGGAACTGTTCAGCATCAACAGTGTATTCAGCTGGAGAATGATCTTTATTGCACCCCTTGTTATTTTTACTTATTACAGTATGAAGTATCTGTCGGCAATTGTTCATTTTCTGTTAAGAAAACATATTTAGAATCAGGAGGCCGTCGCCACCTGTCGAAGTCTTTCGGCAGTGGCGGCGGTTTTTATTTTTTTCTGTAATTCGAGCATTAAAGATATCGCTGAGTGATTGAGTCATCAGCGTTAGGGAGGTATTTGTATGGATATAAAAACTTTTGCAAAGGAACATTTTGAAGAATATCAGGCACTCATCTGCAAGTTGACGTCAATTCCGGCACCCTCACATCATGAGGAAAGGAGAGCGGCGTTTATCTGCGAATATCTGCATCAGTTGGGATATGGCCAGGCGTTTATTGATGATGCGAAGAATGTGATCTGTGAGATAAAAGGCAGTGATTTGGAGGCACCGGTGCATATTTTTATGGCGCATACGGATACGGTTTTCCCTGATGAGACAGAGATTCCGGTTGTTGTGGAAGACGGCTGTATCAAGGCACCGGGAGTTGGGGATGATACCACTAATGTGTGTGCGATTCTGATGACTTTGAAATATTTATCTGAGAAAAAGATTGTGCCAAAACAAACCATGGTTTTTGCCTTGAATTCCTGTGAGGAGGGACTTGGCAATTTGAAGGGATGCAGAACCCTTGTGAAACAGTATATAGGAAGAATCGGGCAGTTGGTTTCTTACGATTGCGGATACAATGCGGGAACCGTCTGGGCTGTCGGTTCGAGACGTTATGAGATTCGTATTCGGACTACCGGTGGTCATTCCTATGCAGATTTTGGTGAAACGAATGCGATTGCCGTGGCTGCGGATATGATTCATGATTTTTATGAGATAGACACCAATACGATGCCGGGAAAAACGACGTACAATGTAGGATTGATCGAAGGCGGTACATCAGTGAATACCATTGCTCAGGATGTGAAGATTCTCTATGAATATCGTTCAGACAGAATGATGGGACTGGAGCTGATGGAAAGAGAAATGTCAGCGATTATTGATAAATATACAGATCGTGAAGATGCCAGAGTAGATATTGAGATGATCGGGGACAGGCCTTCTATGGGGCAGGTAGACAAAAAGAAAATGACGGAACTGCAGAAGCGGGCAGAAGGGATTATTTTCAGAAATACCGGTGTGATGCCGATGTTCGGAAGCGGATCCACAGACTGCAATATTCCATTGTCCATGGGCATACCGGCCATCTGTTTCGGCGTTTATCTGGGCGGCGGACAGCATACAAGAGAAGAATATGTCCGAATCGATTCACTGGAAACAGGCCTGTGTGCGGCCATGGAAATGATTTGCGAGGATATGATGAACCCGCTGTAAGAAAGGGCTGGTTTCTTATTGACGGTTGAATATATCGTGTCCTTCTATGAAACGTCGCACACCCGTGCGAAATGTTTCATAGAAGAACACGATATATTTCAACCTGTGAATTGAGGGAAACCAACGCTTTGATGACAGCGGGATTGTCATATTCTCTTTGGAAAGTGGACAGTCGGGGAGAATGTTTCGGAAAGAAGGATATGATGTCAGAAGGATATTATATTTCTCAGATGAAAAAGAATGTATTGAAATATAAATTGTAATAGTGAGGAAAATACCGTGAAGATAAATAGAATGGCTGTTGTACAGGGGCTGAATCTTGAGCCTGTTCCGGGACAGTTAAGATATGGCTGCGGGATGACTGATTTTGAGGACTTTTATGACATTGCTGAATACGTGAATGAAAAAGCATATTTGGGCAATCAGATTGTTTTTGGCGATTATGAAACGGGGGCAGTGTATACACCTTTTGAAAAGGAAAGGAATATTGCCTATGGCGGAATTGAATGGATAGAAGGTTATTTTTATTTTTTAAAGGCTGATTTTAGCAAAAAGACGGTGACGATTATGCAATATCGGCCGGATTGGGACTGTAAGGAATGCTTCAGTATCGGAATGGCTGAAGTGGAATTGTATAATTTGCGTATTGTTGGGACACCGATCCATTTGATCAGCCAGAGTGAAGAGATGAGGTGTTATTATCCGGAGCAATTTTCAATTAAGCTTTCAGCACGGGAAAGTGTGATAGAAATTGTGGACAATCATATCTATTGCAGCTGTTGGGAGGAAGAAGGCGTTGCTGAGTGTGAGATCACAGAAGACTATAAATATTATGAAAAACTGATCGTCAGAAATAGATTCGGTGATGTGGTGTCAGAGGAACCGGGGGCATTGACACGGCTGCCGAATGGCCAGTGGTGGTTGTCGTAGAAGTTGCCGCGGATGTATCAGATAACAGGTGTGAATTACCTTTTTCATGCAAGCGGGAATGCCGCCGGTTTGACACCGCTGCCTGACAGAGATGGAAAACCGGTGTTTTCTCCGATTATGAGTGAATAGGTTTACTGAATCAATATTAGGTCATGTTGTAATAGGCTGCATAAATGCCATTTTTATCAAGCAGTGTTTCATGTGTTCCGCGTTCGGCAATGCCGTTTTCAGTGAGGACAATGATTTCATCTGCATTTTTAATAGTGGACAGACGGTGAGCGATGGTGATCGTTGTACGGTTTCTGGAGAGTTCCTCCAGACTGTGCTGGATCCATCGCTCACTTTCGTTGTCCAGGGCACTGGTTGCTTCATCGAGAATAAGAATCGGGGGATTCTTCAAGAAGACCCGGGCAATGGAAATACGTTGCTTCTGGCCACCGGAAAGTCTGGCACCTCGTTCACCGACAAAGGTATCATATTGATCGGGCAATTCCATAATGAAGTCGTGGATATTGGCACGTTTGGCAGCTGCAATAATTTCATCTTCTGAGGCATCTGGTTTGCCGTAAGCAATGTTATCGCGGATGGATCCGGAGAACAGATAGACATCCTGCTGTACAACGCCAATCCGGCTTCGCAGACTTTTTAGAGTGAGGGTGCGGACATCGTGACCATCAATTGTGATCCGGCCATCGGTTACATCGTAGAAGCGGGGCAGCAGGGAGCATATGGTTGTCTTACCGCCGCCGGAAGGACCGACCAGTGCGACGGATCTGCCGGCAGGAATATCAATGGATACATGGGAGAGAACGGTTGTCTCATCGTCGCTGTAATGGAAGGAGACATCTTCATAGCAGACATGACCTTTCACATTGGCAAGATCCACGGCATCCGGTGCATCCTGAATTTCCGGCACGGTTTCCATAACATCAAGAAAACGGCGGAAACCGGAAAGACCCTTCTGCATCATTTCCATCAGTTCTACCAGAATCTGTATCGGACTGATGAAGATGCCGATATACAGGGCATACATAGCCAGGTCGGCAGCAGACATTTCGCCATTGGCGATTAAGAAACCGCCATAAACCAGTGTGACAAGATACATCATGCCCTGGAAGAACAGATTGGAGCTCATGAATTCACCCATACATCTGTAGTTGTCTTTTTTTGAAACAAGGAATGCCTGATTGCTCCGTCGGAACTTTTCTTTCTCGATGTCTTCATTTGTAAAGGATTGAACCACACGGATGCCGGCTAAAGTATCCTGCAGGCTGGCATTGACATCCCCGATTTTTCTTCTGTTTTCCATGAATGTCCGCTGCATCTTCTGATTCTGACGGAAAGAGAAGAAAAACATGACAATGACAAGAAAAATCAGAGGCAGAGCAAGCTTCCTGTTGATGACAAAAAGGAAGATGAAGGCACCGACAATTTTGATCAGAGAAATGAAAAGATTCTCCGGACCATGGTGGGCAAACTCAGAAATATCGAACAGGTCACTGACCAGTTTGCTCATCATCTGTCCGGAATTATTCTGGCTGTAATAAGAAAAAGACAATTCTTCATAATGCTCAAAGAGCTGCTGACGCATATCCCGTTCCATGTTGGCACCCATCATATGACCCTGATAGCTGACATAATATTTGCACAGGCTCTGGATCACGTACATCAGGAATAATCCGATGCCGATCCATGGGAGGGCATGCAGGATCATGCTTTTATCCTGAGTGAAAAGTGTTTTGGTGGCTGTCCGCAGAATCTGCGGGTAGGAAAGGTCTACAAGGCTGATGATGGCTGCACAGAGCAGGTCAATAAAAAAGACCACTTTATAGGGGCCGTAGTAATGAATGAAATTTTTGAGTGTATGCATAAAAAGTTCCTTTCATCATAGAATTTCTATTTGGTCAGTTATGACGTTGATTTTATTATAAAGGAATATGGGCACTATGACAAGCTGTTCATTCAAGTCATTTACCGGCCCCGTTTTTATGGTATAGTGATAGAAAATCCGGATTTGTGAAGTTGGAGGAAAAGGTATGACAGAATGGGAAAAATCCTGTTTTTGACGAATAGAGAAATGAACATTCAGACGTATTAAAACGTTAATCGCATCTGATGCCATACCACATTTCCGTGGACAGATTCTGAAATGCCTTCGTCTACGAAACCAAAGGAGGCATAATAATGGATCAGCTTGTCTTTGCAGGTTAATACCAGTCCTTTTCGGCCATGGGATTTGGCGTCAAGAATGGCTTTTTGGATTAATTCTCCTGCGTAGCCATGCTGACGATAAGAGGGGATGGTATTGACACCGAAAATCATTTGCCATGCCCCTTTTTCATTGTGCATAGAGGCGTTTTCATACATTTCATCGGTCAAATCCGGCTGGTCGGTAACAAATCCATCCACAAAAGAAATGAGTTTGTCTGCATCAAACATCAGCCAAAAATGATCGCCGTAAAATTTGATCCGTTCTGCAAATTCTTCTTTTGTTGCGGCTTCTGCTGCAGGGAAACATTCTGCTTCAACAGCAGCAATCGCATCAAGGTCATTGATGGTGGCAGTTCTTATCTTCATATGATGCCATAGATTAATCGATTCGATATGTGCTTTTTTTAATTCATTTTTAAAAATTTTTTCATTGTCCATGAGAACCCCACCTGCATTTAAATTTTAAGAATCGTATCATAAATTAAAATATTTGTCAATCAAAACATATGAAGGATATTCGGGTCAGCGTGGATGTATTGATACGTGAAAATATACATCCACTTATTTTTGTGATATAGTGTTGATAGAAACAACTGCACTTGGAGGTATACGATGATTTTTTGTTTTTCAGGAACCGGCAACAGCCGATATATTGCACAGCGGATTGCGGAGGCTCTGCAGGAACCGATGATAGATTTAAATGCCAGAATTAAGGCAAATGATACGACAACGGTGGATACCGGCAGCGATGTCATCATGGTGACACCGACTTATGCATGGCGTATTCCCAAAATTGTTTCGGAATGGATGGCGAAAACAAAGTGGACAGGTGCGAAGCGTATCTGGTTTGTGATGGATTGTGGCAGTGAAATCGGTAATGCAGCAAAGTATAATCGCAGCCTGGCAGAACAAAAACAGCTTCACTATATGGGAACAGCACAGATTATTATGCCGGAGAATTATATCGCCATGTTCAATGCACCTCAGGTGGATGAGGCACAGCAGATTACAGCAAAAGCGGAACCTGATATTCAGGCAGCAATCAAATGTCTTCAAAAGAAGCAGGAATTTCCTGTACCGAGGAATAATTTATATGACCGTTTGATGAGTGGACCGGTGAACCCGATTTTTTATAAAATGATTGTAAAAGCGGATGACTTTAAAGCAAGTGAAGCCTGTACTGGATGCGGATTGTGTGTTAGAAAATGTCCGATGAACAATATTCAACTTCGGGAGAAAAAGCCGGTGTGGGGCAAAAACTGTACCCATTGTATGGCCTGTATCTGCTATTGTCCGACGGAAGCCATTGAGTATGGTAAAAAGAGCGTTGGCAAACCGAGGTATCAATTTGAAAAGCTGACAGGGGTGAAGTGATGGAGATAAAACTGCATTATCAGGAAAAAGGGGAAGGCGAACCGATGATTCTTCTGCATGGAAACGGGGAGGATGGTTCTTATTTTGCACATCAAATGGACTATTTCAGCAGGAATTATCGTGTGATTGTGGTGGATACAAGAGGACATGGACAGTCACCAAGGGGAACGGCGCCATTTACCATTGCTCAGTTTGCAGAGGATTTGCATGATTTTATGGATGAGCTTGACATTTCAAAGGCAGTGATTCTTGGCTTTTCAGATGGGGCCAATATTGCCATGAAGTTCGTTCTTAAATATCCTGAAAGGATAAAGGCTCTGATATTAAACGGAGGCAATCTGAACCCGAAAGGTGTAAAGCCTATCACGCAGATCCCGATTGAGATCGGTTACAGAATAGTCTCGAAATTCGCTTCAAAATCAGCTGGGGCGAGGAAAAATGCGGAAATGCTGGGACTGATGGTGAATGATCCGAATATTGAGGCAGAAGAATTGTCCAAGATCACGGTTCCGACCCTTGTTATTTCCGGAACGAAGGATATGATTAAGGAAGCTCACACAAAGGAGATTGCCAAAGTACTGCCAAATGCGAAGCTGGCTATTATAGAGGGCAGCCATTTTATAGCCAGTGAGAATCCGAAGGTATTTAACCGGGTGGTGGAGCAGTGGTTGTCGGGGGTGCAGCATGAAAGATGAAAAGGAAGCAAAAAAAGTTGGCCTTGGAAAAAATATCGCAATGAAAAGAAAAGATATTGTCAAAAGGTGGAATTGCTTATATTACAAAATGAATTTAAGGTGGGGTAATAATGTTTATACAACCGGACCATACATACAGAGATATTCAGGAAAAATCCTTCCAGCAGTGGCTGGATGAAATGGAGCAGCATGAGGATTTGGCTGTCAGCGGCGGCGTCAAACTGGCCAGAGAATATGTACAGTATCTGAAAGATGAGATAAAGCGTCAGGAAGAATCCAACCAGCTGAAAATAGACTATATGAAAAAACTGAAGAACAACAGATAACGATAGGAGCAACAGACTAAACATCAGGAAACAGAAGAGAGATGTTTAGTCTGTTTTTTTGTGTAGCAAGAGTTAGAGTTGTAAGTTGACAACTATATCGCACTGTGATATAGTATATAACGAAGTGCGATATATTGAACGTTGATATAGAGTACAGCAATATCGATGAACGAAAGAGGAAAGACAATGGATGCCCACATTAGAAAAGTTTATGTTCCAATGACTGAAACAGGGTTTTACATTTTATATTGCCTGCAGGAAGAAATGCATGGTTACAATATCGGATTGAGAGTGAAGGTGATGACCTGCGGAGAAGTCACCATCAGTCCTGGAACGATGTACGGAACATTATCCAAGATGGAGAAGGATGGTTTGATTTCTTTTTTGAGGGAAGAAGATAAGCGGAAGATTTACCAGATCACGGATTTGGGGAGAGATGTGCTGAATCTGGAATTGGCGAGAATTGAACGATTGTACAAGAACAGTAAGGGGGAACGGTACAATGGCAGATAAGAAGGAGATGAAGATTTTTACCTTAAGTGAATATGAGGAAGAAGAACAGTATTTGAATCAGATGGCACGGAGTGGGTATTTGTTTGAGAAAGTCACTTTGCCGGGAGTTTACCATTTCAGGAAGACAGCTCCGGTGAATATGGTTTATAGAATAGATTTTAACCCCAAGAAGAAGGAAGACTGGGACAGCTATAAGCAGATGTATCAAGACTATGGATGGACCTATATCCAGGATTTAAATGAATACAGCTATTTTTGCAAAGTGGCAGAGGATGAGGAAGAAGCAAATGAGATTTTTAGTGATAATCAGTCTCGAATCGATATGATGGACCGCATTATCCGGCGAAAGATGCTGCCGATTGTAGCCATCTTTTTATGCTGTGTCATTCCCCAGGCAGTTCGTATGGCAGACGGTATGTATACAGATAGAGTGTCTATTGCATTTTATATTTTATGGGTGATTTTGATTGTGCTGTATGTTTATTTGATTGCCCGAAGTACAGCAGGGTTTGTAAGATTGAGAAAGAAGTATGAGATGGAGAAGTAAGGCTTCATTTAATCATCATCAGTTAATCTTTTTATTGAATAAAATATATATCGTGGTATATACTAATAATAGAAAGGGGCTGATTTTATGATGACGGCAAAAGTTTTTGAAAACGGAAGGAGCCAGGCTGTGAGACTGCCAAAAGAATGTAGATTTAACACAGATGAGGTAGCTGTTAATAAAATTGGGGAAATTGTATTGTTGGTTCCGAAATCAAGTAAATGGAATTCATTTATGCAGGCTATAGACATGTTTTCGGATGATTTTATGGAAGATGAGCGAGATAATGATATAAAGCAGGAGCGTGAATCATTATGAGATATATGCTGGATACTAATATATGTATCTATGCAATAAAGCATAAGCCAGAACAAGCATTTAAGCGGCTGCAAGAACACGACCCATCGGAAATATGTATTTCTTCTGTTACATATGCAGAATTGGTACATGGTGTAGAAAAGAGCAAATCAATTGAAAAGAACAGGCTTGCATTAGCATTATTGTTGGCAAATATTGAAATAATAAGTTTTGACTCTTTAGCTGCTGAAAGTTATGGAAAAATTAGAGCTGATTTAGAAAAAGCAGGAAATCCCATTGGACCATTGGATATGATGATTGCAGGACATGCAAAATCACTTAAGTATACTGTTGTAACAAATAACACAAAAGAGTTTGAACGGGTACAGGGATTGAAACTTGAAAACTGGGCAAAGTGATTTTAGCCTAAAATTACTTTGCCGGAAATTCAATACACTTAGAAAATAACAGAAGATGAAACAGACAGCAGAATGACTGGAACAATGGAATGGTCATATCTCAGTTCTTTGTCCGTTGAAACGTTTCGCACGGGTGTGCGTTGTTTTAACGGACAAAGAACATGAAATATGACCAGACTGTGCCTATGTGCTGTCTGTTTCATTTTCTGTTATTCAAAGACTATTTGTTTTCGGCTCAATATGTTTAGTTTAATTCGGCGATTCGCGATACCCCCACATAGATTTGGCTGATCTTATACCATGTGGCATAATCCGTCACCCCGGTCTGAGGAAGATTGAAGATCTTCTGGAATGTCCGTACAGCCTCTGCGGTCTGATTGCCATAGATGCCGTCTGCCGCTATTTTCGGAATAGCCGGATAATTATCGGAGATACGGTTTAATTGCTCCTGCATCTGCTGGACCTTCTGGCCGGAACTGCCGATGGTGAGATCGTAACCCGGCCAGGAGCTTGGAATGCCGCTGATCTGTTCTGCAGAGTTAATATAGATATCATCCCCATAGTAATAGCGCAGAATCTCAATGGGTGAATAACCCTGTTCGCCCAGATCCTTAGAGCCCCACTGGCTCATCCAGTTTGGGCAGGAGACTCGGCGACCGTCACAGTACTGGGTGAGAATCGGCTGCAGGACACCCGGACGGGAGAGATAGTTGGAGAAAATCATATCCACTGTTTCGGATATGTTTTCAAAAATATTTCTTCCATAGACAAAGAAATGGTCGTAGGCAGTGGAGTTGGTGATAGTAAAATCATAACCCTTATTGCGATACCATTCAGTGAACACTCTGTTGAGGGTGAAGGAGATAATGGCCAGACAGTTGGCGATAATGGAGGATTCCGGCCAGGTGGCGTAGATTTCACTGGAAGCGACGTTTTTGATATATTCTTTAAATGGAATATAATAATTGGCAGCTCTGGTATCTGTAGGCGGTCCGTCGTGGACGATGATGGTTTCGGGAATGACAACACGGCTTAGTACGACTTCACCGGATTCAGAGACATCTTTGATTTCCGCTTCTGCGATTTTAGGCGGGAAATTACCGTATAGGGTATGAGGCGGTACAACGATCGGAGAAGCTTCGATGTTGGCCAGCGGCATAAGTCGGGCGCTCTGAAGGGCAGTAACGTTGGCTAGTATCTGAGCACCGCTGATTGTCAGATTGGAATAACCTTCAGCCTGAACGGTGAAATTATACTCTGAATAGGGTTGGGCACTGCTGCTCTCCAGACTGTAAGAAACAGGAGGGGCAGGCAATTCAATGGTGGGTGTTTCACCGGAATTATCTGTTGTCAGTTCCTCAATAATATTGTCTGGATTTCCGGTATCTGTAACCTGAATCACGGCATTTTCGATGGGAGTATAATCATTGCGGCCTGTGACGGCAAGCTGCAGGCGACCGTAGGAAGCGGCGGATACCTGGGCCGGCATAACAGGAACTGGGGATGAAGCCATGGATGTAAACCTCAATAGGGAATTGATTTATTATATGCATATTTGACGAAAAGATGACGGAGAAAGCATGCATTATGTGAAAAATTATGCATACAAAAATTTTCAGATAATCATATAATTATTTAGGTTGAATTTGCTTTTAATCTATGGTATACTTCATGCAGTTTAAAATTCAGTGTCGAAAGATATTGAATATAAGTGACTTTTGGAAGTTATTTACAAAAAAGGACAGGAGTGGAAGTATCAATGATGTGGTTATATTCGCAAAGCTTGAAAATGCATATTTATACAAAATTTTCCATTTCTTGTTTATATTTATTAACTTAAAAAAAGAGGTTTCATGTTATTGTCTTTTCTATTTTTGACATGAAATTATCTTTTTTTTTTGCAAATTAGGAGAAAGGATCAGGTGAGAAAATGAAAGCGTTTCTGATTTTGGCAGACGGTACTGTTTATGAAGGAGAAAGCATCGGTTCTACCAGAGAAGTTATCAGTGAAATTGTGTTTAATACATCTATGACAGGTTATTTGGAAATTTTAACAGATCCGTCCTATTGCGGCCAGTCTGTCGTTATGACGTATCCGTTGATTGGCAATTATGGTGTATGTTATGAGGATATGGAGGATCCGGAATCTTATGTAGACGGTTATATCGTCAGAGAGATCTCCAATAGCCCAAGCAACTTCAGAAGTGAAGATAAACTTGAAAAATTCCTGGTGGATCATGATATCGCCGGCATCCAGGGCATTGATACACGTGCATTGACAAAACGTCTGAGAAACTACGGTACAATGAACGGCATGATCACAACCAATGAAAATTTTGTTCTGGAAGAGGTTCTTCCGAAGATTAAGGCATACAAAGTAACAGATGTGGTAAAACGTGTCAGCTGCAAGGAGAAGACAGTCCTTCCGGGTGACGGCATGAAAGTAGCTTTGATGGATTTCGGCGCAAAGAAAAATATTGCCAAATCCCTGAATGAGCGCGGATGTGAAGTAACGATTTATCCGGCGTATACATCTGCCGAAGAGATTATTGCTTCCAATCCGGACGGTATTATGCTGTCAAACGGCCCCGGCGACCCAAAGGATTGCGGACCGATCATTGAAGAACTGAAGAAGCTTTATGCAACAGATATTCCGATTTTTGCAATCTGTCTTGGACATCAGCTGATGGCGCTGGCCAATGGCGCTGATACAAGAAAGATGAAATGGGGGCATAGAGGTGCCAATCATCCGGTCAAAGATCTGGCAACAGGCCGTGTGTATATGTCTTCACAGAACCATGGTTATGTGGTAGCAGATAAGACAGTACCGGAAGATGTAGCTGAGATCAGTTTCATTAATGCCAATGATGCCAGCACAGAAGGTCTGCATTACCTTGGCAAGAATATTTTTACGGTGCAGTTCCATCCTGAAGCCTGCCCGGGTCCACAGGATACAGCGTTCCTTTTCGATAAATTCATAGACATGATGGAGGTCAATAAAGATGCCTAAGAATAATAGTATTAAAAAAGTTCTGGTTATTGGTTCTGGTCCGATTGTCATAGGACAGGCAGCAGAGTTTGATTACGCAGGTACACAGGCCTGCCGTTCTCTGAAAGAAGAAGGTATTGAGGTTGTACTGGTCAATTCCAATCCGGCAACCATCATGACGGATAAACAGATTGCAGACAAAGTGTATATTGAACCGCTGACAACAGAGGTTTTGAAGAAGATTATCAAGAAAGAAGAACCGGACAGTATTCTTCCGACACTTGGCGGACAGGCTGCACTGAATCTGGCTATGGAGCTGGATGAGAGCGGATTCCTGGTTGAAAATCGTGTCAGAATGATCGGTACTTCTTCACAGACCATCAAGAAAGCCGAAGACCGTCTGGCATTCAAAGAGACAATGGAGAAGATCGGCGAGCCATGTGCAGCCAGTGAAGTCTGCACAACACTTCAGGGATGTTTTGATTTTGCAGAGAAGAACGGTTATCCGGTTGTTATCAGACCAGCTTATACACTGGGCGGCAGCGGCGGCGGTATTGCCCATGATGCACAGCAGCTGCATGATATTGCCAGCAATGGTCTGAGACTGAGCCGTGTCGGTCAGGTCCTTGTTGAACGCTATATCGGCGGTTGGAAAGAAATTGAATATGAAGTGATCCGAGACAGCTACGGCAACTGCATTACCGTATGTAATATGGAGAATATCGACCCTGTGGGCGTTCATACAGGAGACAGTATCGTTGTGGCACCTTCACAGACTCTGGGGGATAAAGAGTATCAGATGCTTCGTACATCTGCCCTGAACATCATTCAGGAACTGGATATCCACGGCGGCTGCAACGTACAGTATGCACTGAATCCAAACAGTTTTGAATATTGTGTTATCGAGGTTAATCCGCGTGTATCCCGTTCTTCAGCGTTAGCTTCCAAGGCAACCGGTTACCCGATCGCCAAAGTTGCTGCCAAGATCGCTCTGGGTTATGCCTTGGATGAAATCAAGAATGCGGTTACCGGCAAAACATACGCCAGCTTTGAACCGGCCCTTGATTATGTGGTTGTCAAAATCCCGAAATGGCCTTTTGATAAATTTATTACAGCGAAACGTACACTGACGACTCAGATGAAAGCCACAGGCGAGGTTATGAGTATCTGCCAGAATTTCGAAGGTGCGCTGATGAAAGCCATCCGTTCTCTGGAACAGAATATTTACAGCCTGGATTACGGCAAATACCATGAGCTGACAGATGAAGAACTGAGAGAACATTTATATAGAATTGATGACAGACGTCTTTTCTGTATCGCAGAGGCTATTCGTCGTGGTTATACACTGGAAGAAATTCATGCCATCAATAAGATCGATCTCTGGTTCCTGGATAAGATCGCCAACCTTGTCAAGATGGAACAGCGACTGAAAACAGAGCCTATGTCTGTTGAACTGATGAAAGAGGCAAAGCGTATGGAATTCCCTGATAAGGCCATTGCTGAGTTTACACATCAGTCCGAAGCAGAAGTGAAAGCTTATCGTTACAGAAACGATATCGTTGCAGCATTCAAGATGGTTGATACATGTGCAGCTGAGTTTGAATCCGAAACACCATATTATTATTCATGCTTCGGCAATGAAAATGAAGTTGAAGTTGGCGAGAAGATGCGTAAGAAAGTCCTTGTACTGGGTTCAGGCCCAATCCGTATCGGTCAGGGTATAGAGTTTGACTACTGCTCCGTTCACAGTGTATGGGCATTCGCAGACTGCGGTTATGAGACAATTATTGTCAATAACAACCCGGAAACAGTCAGCACGGACTTTGATATTGCAGATAAACTGTATTTCGAACCATTAACACCTGAAGATGTGGAGAATATCGTTCGTTTGGAGCATCCGGACGGTGCGGTTGTTCAGTTCGGCGGTCAGACAGCCATTAAACTGACACAGGCCATCATGAAGATGGGTGTGCCGATTTACGGTACACAGGCAGAGGATGTAGATGCAGCTGAAGACAGAGAGCTGTTTGATGAAATCCTTGAGAAGTGTAAGATCCCGAGACCTGCAGGCACAACAGTATTCACAACAGAAGAAGCATTGAAGGCAGCCAACCATCTGGGTTACCCGGTACTGATCCGTCCTTCCTATGTTCTTGGCGGACAGGGTATGCAGATTGCAGTTAATGACGGCGATATTGTCGAATTTATGAATATTATCAATCAGACAGTTCAGGAACATCCGATCCTGATCGATAAGTATCTGATGGGTAAGGAAGTCGAAGTGGATGGTGTCTGCGACGGCAAAGATGTCCTGATCCCTGGCATCATGGAACATATTGAGAGAGCCGGTATCCACAGCGGTGATAGTATTTCCATCTATCCTGCACAGCATTTGAGCGATGCCGTTATTGATAAGATTGAAGATTACACAGCGAAACTGGCGAAAGGCCTGCATGTCAAAGGTCTTCTGAACATTCAGTTTATTGTATATCATGAAGAGGTTTATGTTATTGAAGTAAACCCTCGTTCAAGCCGTACGGTACCTTATATCAGCAAGGTAACAGGTATTCCGATTGTCGATATTGCATCAAAATGTATCGTGGGCAAGACAATCAGAGAGCTTGGTTATGAGCCGGGTCTTCAGAAGAAAGCAGATTATATTGCCATCAAACAGCCGGTATTCTCATTCGAGAAACTGCGTGGTGCCGAGACAAGCCTTGGACCTGAAATGAAGTCAACGGGCGAAGTCCTTGGTATTGCCAAGACATTTGAGGAAGCCCTGTACAAATCATTTATCGGTGCTGGCATCAATCTGCCGCGGACAAAGAAGATGATCTGTACAGTCAATGATGCGGACAAAGATGAATTAGTACCGATCGCAGCACGCTTCCAGAAATTGGGTTATACTATCTATGCAACCCGCAGCACTGCAGATAAGCTCATTGAGAACGGCATTCCTGCCATCAAGATCAAGAAGATTTCTGCAGGCTCACCAAATGCGCTGGATCTGATCCTTGCCGGTGAAGTCGACCTTGTTATCGATACACCGACACAGGGCCGTGACAAGAGCAGAGATGGTTTCCTGATCCGTCGAAATGCCATTGAGACAGGATGCACATGTCTGACATCCTTGGATACAGCGGCAGCATTGGTAACAAGCCTTGAAAATGCCAATATGGAGACACTTTCCGTGATCGATATCGCAGAAATCTAAAAGCTTCTGACATTTTGACGGTATGAAAAGATTCATGCTGGTCAATTGAGAAAAAGTATGCTAAACTAAATACAAAATATGGAAAAGACTGCAAGGGGGCAGTGTGTGGAGTGAGAATTTCCTGCCCTTTTGCGGTCTTTTTGTATATGCCTGACGTAAATTTTTTACAATATTGACAAAGAAAGGGCATTATTGATATAGTTGAACTATCTTAATAAAGGAGAGAGCGTAATGGCAAAATATACAAAAAAGGACATTATTCAGATGGTGGAAGATGATGATGTTGAATTTATCCGACTCCAGTTTACGGATATTTTCGGAGCATTGAAGAATGTGGCGATCACAGCCAGTCAGATTGAAAAAGTACTGGACAATGGCTGTATGTTTGACGGCTCTTCGATCGAAGGCTTTGCCAGAATCGAAGAATCCGATATGTATCTGGTACCTGACCTGAATACATTTGAGATCTTTCCGTGGCGTCCGCAGCAGGGCAAGGTGGCACGTCTGATCTGCGATGTTTACAAACCGAACGGTGAACCTTTTGAGGGCGATCCCCGTTATATTTTAAAGAAAGTGATCAAAGAGGCAGATGCGATGGGCTATACATTCAATGTCGGTCCTGAACTGGAATTCTTCCTTTTCCATACAGATGATTATGGTATGCCGACGACAGAAACCCATGAAAAAGGCGGTTATTTTGATCTTGGTCCTATTGACCTTGGTGAAAATGCAAGACGTGATATGGTGCTGACCCTTGAGGATATGGGATTTGAAATCGAGGCATCCCATCATGAAGTTGCACCGGCACAGCATGAGATTGACTTTAAGTATACAGATGCTCTTCATACAGCGGACAATATTGAAACCTTCAAGCTGGTTGTCAAATCCATTGCGAAACGCCATGGTCTTCATGCGTCCTTTATGCCGAAGCCTGTTTACGGTGTGCCTGGTTCCGGCATGCATATCAACATGTCACTGGATGACCAGGATGGCAACAATATTTTTGGTGATCCGAATGATGAGAATGGTCTCAGCAAAGAAGCCTATTATTTCCTGGCCGGTCTGTTAAAGCATGCAAAAGGTCTGATGGCATTGACGAATCCGTTGGTCAATTCCTATAAGCGACTTGTACCGGGGTATGAGGCACCGGTGCATATTGCCTGGTCTTCCATCAACAGAAGCCCGCTGATCCGTATTCCGGCAACCCGAGGAACCGGACGTCGTATTGAACTCAGAAGTCCTGATCCGGCCGGCAACCCATATCTTGTACTGGCAGCATGCCTGGCAGCGGGTTTAGAAGGCTTAAAAGAAAAGAAAATGCCGATGCCGAATGTGGATAAGAATATTTTTGAGATGACAGCAGCAGAAAAAGCAGCAGAGAGCATTGAAGAACTGCCGCTGAATCTTTTTGATGCAGTTAAAGAGCTGGAGGCTGATCAGTATATCTGTGATACTCTGGGCAAACATGCCAGCAGCAAATACATCGAGGCGAAATACGCGGAATGGGATGAATACCGCAGACAGATCACAAACTGGGAGATTGACCAGTATCTGTACAAAATTTAATTTTTTCCCCTTCTTGATGAATCATTAATGGAGGTGGAAAAGAGTGGTTAATATTATCGTTGTCTTTTCTAGCCAGAAGGATGGCATTAATATCCGCAACCTTCTGATGAGGCACGGGCATAATGTGGTCACTGTCTGTACCAACGGAGCCGCTGTCAGTCAGGCCGTTGATCAGATGGAAGGCTCCGACGGCATTGTTGTGTCGGGCTATAAGTACCAGGATATGACTTACAGTGACCTTCTGGCGGATCTTCCGGATACATGGCAGATGATCGTTATGGCCTCTCAGGGTAATCTGAGTCATATTTTTGAGTACAACGTTATCAAAATTCCCATGCCGGTCAAAGTCTATGATCTATTTACAACATTGCAGGCCATCGAGATAACCATCATACGCCGACGCAAGAAGCGCAGAGAGAAGCCGAAGGAGCGTTCATCCGCTGAGAGAGCCTTGCTTGAGCATGCCAAAAGCCTTTTGATGGAGACAAAGAATATGTCCGAGGTCGAAGCTCACAGGTACATACAGAAATGCAGCATGGATAACGGAACTAACATGGTAGAGACAGCGCAGATGGTCATTGAGATTTATTCTCAGGTGTAAAGCGGTGTGCGAAACTTCAAGGGTATTGAACTGTTGAGATATTTAACAGTTTCGTGGCGGCAAAACACGAAGGCTGTGAATTGATTGGATCACTGTATTATTCAAATGCAGGCACGTTTGCACTGCCAGCACCTAGCAGCGGTACATAAGGCAGCAAAGGACGCTGCCTAAGGATCGGCTGGTGCTGAAGCACCTGCATCTGAATAATACAGTGATCCAATCGATAATGAGGTTTATTGAGTTTTGCCTTAATAATTCAAGGTTATACAACTGTTAAATACCTCAACATTTTCAAAGGCTGTGAGTTTCGCAAATATTATTTACGCCGTAGGGGTTATAGGGGAGTGTAGCTACGAACCTATTGTTAACTTAAATATAAAAATGGTTGACAATAGGTTTTTCATGGTTTACAATACCAATATCAGAAATTTTTATTTAAAAATGAAAGAAACAAGCATTTGCAAAAAAGTTATAGTTTTATACGGATAAAGCTGTTCGATCAGTAGATTTAAATGCAGGTGCTTCCGACGCGGTCGGTACTTAGGTGCTGTTTCTTAGCACCTTATGTACCGCTACCAGCGGCGGGCAGCGAGAGCGGCCTGCTTTAAACTACTGATCGAACAGCTTTTCTTGAATAATTCTTTTTTGCAAATGCTTGTTTCTACATTAAGAAGAGATGTAGAGGAGTTGTTACCATGGAAAATGAATTTTCAAACAGAATTTCAGTGAAGAATATTGTGTTAGCCGGCATGTTTGCCGCATTCCTGGCGGTTATGTCCCAGGTTTCCCTGCCGATGCCGACAGGTGTCCCGATTACGGTGCAGGTTTTTGCGGTTGCACTGGTGGGTGTGATCCTGGGCTGGAAGAGAGGTGTTCTGGCGGTTCTTGTGTATATTTTAATCGGTGCCGTTGGCGTTCCGGTTTTTGCTAATTTTAAAGGCGGGCTTTCTGTTCTGACAGGCCTGACAGGCGGTTACATCATTGCGTGGCCGGTGATGACAATTTTATGCGGTATCCAGCCGAAGACGCAGAATGCAAAGCTGAATATGACAGTGAATATTATTTTATCTCTGGTGGGTCTGGCTGTCTGTGAAGGTGTGGGCGCCCTGCAGTGGGCATTGCTTTCAGGTAATGATCTGAGAGGCATTATTATTTATTCCCTGACAGCATTTGTACCAAAAGATATCGTTTTGACAGTGCTGGCCGTGATCATCGGCAGACAGGTGAGAAAAATGGCAGCAAAGGCCGGTGAATTGTAGAAATAAAAATACGCAAAATAAGAAATCGTGAACACTTTGGTGGGCACGATTTCTTTGTGGGAAAGAACGTTTTATTTTGTTTACTATATTCTGCCTCGACAGCTATTGACAAAAATTATTAATAAGGATAGACTAACTCCGTAAGAATTGATTTTTTTTATCAATAGGAGACATAAAATGACATTAAGAGATTTACAGATGGGTGAATCTGCCGTTATCACGACAGTAGGCGGAAGAGGTGCCCTTAGGCAGCATTTTCTGGATATGGGCATGATTCCGGGGGTTCAGGTAACACTTGTGAAGTATGCGCCGATGGGAGATCCGATGGAGCTGAGGCTTCACGGATACGAACTGACACTGAGATTGGCAGATGCAGAGCAGATAGAGATTGAAGAAGTTCAGAAGGCAGGAGCCGAACATGAGGCCTCTAAGGCGGGAAAAGGTGGAAGATTGAAGGAAAGCGGGCGCTTTACGGATCATCCCGGTCTTGGTGAGGGTGGCAAATACCATGAGAAGGAGACGGAGCATCCGCTTCCGGATGGGACAACACTGACTTTTGCATTGGCGGGCAATCAGAATTGCGGTAAGACAACATTATTTAATCAGCTCACCGGTTCCAACCAGCATGTAGGTAATTTCCCGGGAGTTACTGTGGACCGTAAGAGCGGTGTGATCAGAGGACATGAGAATACACTGGTGACAGATTTGCCGGGAATTTATTCCCTGTCACCCTATACAAGTGAGGAAATTGTCTCAAGGCAGTTTATTCTTGATGAAAAGCCGACAGGTATTATTAATATTGTAGATGCAACCAACATTGAGAGAAATCTTTATCTGACCATGCAACTGATGGAATTGGATGTACCGATGGTGCTGGCATTGAATATGATGGACGAGATGCGCGGCAATGGCGGAACCGTTGATATCAATGAGATGGAGACATTTCTTGGAATTCCGGTTGTACCGATTTCGGCAGCGAAGAATGAAGGTATTGAGGAACTTGCAAGTCATGCGCTGCATGTGGCGAAGTATCAGGAATGCCGCGGAAGGAAAGATTTCTGCGATGAGAGTGATCATGGCGGTGCGGTTCACCGCTGTCTGCATGGCATTATGCATCTGATTGAAGATCATGCCATACAGGCCGGCATTCCTGTGCGCTTTGCGGCCACAAAGCTGGTGGAGGGCGATAGCGGCATCCTGGAAGCTTTGAAACTGTCACAGAATGAGCAGGAGATGCTTGAGCATATTATCTGTCAGATGGAGGAGGAGCGCGGACTTGATCGTGCAGCGGCCATTGCGGATATGCGTTTTTCATTTATCCAGCACCTGACAGAAGCATGCGTGGTCAAACCGCATGAGAGCAAGGAACGCGAGAGAAGTCGTAAGATCGATCAGATCCTTACCGGCAAATATACAGCTATTCCATCTTTTATCGGTATTATGGCGCTGGTTTTCTGGCTGACATTCAACGTGATCGGGGCATGGCTGCAGGGACTGCTTGAACAGTTCATTGGATGGCTGACGGAACTGGCAGATGCGGGAATGACAGCATGGAATGTGAATGATGCCCTGCATTCGTTGATTATTAACGGCATTTTTAATGGCGTCGGCAGTGTGTTAAGCTTCCTGCCGATCATCGTGACGTTGTTCTTTTTCCTGTCACTTCTGGAGGATACAGGTTACATGGCCAGAGTGGCTTTTGTTATGGATAAGCTGTTGAGAAAGATCGGTCTTTCGGGACGAAGTATCGTACCGCTGCTGGTTGGCTTTGGGTGTTCAGTACCGGGGGTTATGGCCAGTAGAACCCTGCCATCGGAACGTGACCGTAAGATGACGATCATGCTGATTCCGTTTATGAGCTGTACCGCCAAACTGCCGATTTACGGATTTTTTACGGCGGCATTTTTCCCGGAGTACAGCGGATTGATTATGGTTGCACTTTATTTTGGCGGTATTGCAGTCGGTATTCTGGTGGCAATGATTGCGAAGAACAGTATTTTCAAAGGGGATGCGGTACCTTTTGTTATGGAGCTGCCGAATTACAGAATGCCGGGGGCCAAGAATGTTTTGCAGCTTTTGTGGGATAAGGCAAAAGATTTCCTTCAGCGAGCATTTACGGTTATATTTCTGGCAACGATTATTGTCTGGTTCCTGACAACATTCAGTCCGCATCTGAATATGGTGACAGAATCCAAAGACAGTATCCTGGCCGGTATAGCCGGTGTGATCGCACCTGTTTTTGCGCCGCTTGGATTCGGTGACTGGAGAATATCAACAGCATTGATCACCGGTTTTATTGCCAAAGAGAGCGTTGTTTCCACATTATCTATTTTGTTTGGGACAACAACTGCACTGACGTCGCTGATATCGACAAAAGCAGCGGCAGCATTGCTTGTATTCTGTTTGCTTTATACGCCGTGTATAGCTGCCATTGCATCCATACGAAGGGAGCTGGGACAGAAATGGGCCATTGGTGTGGTTATTCTGCAGTGCGCCATTGCATGGGTATGCGCATTTGCCATGTATCATTTGCTGATGTTTTTGTAACAGATGACATATTTTACTTTATAGGCTGCTTTTCGGAAAGATCCCGGAAGGCAGCTTTTTACGTTGTTGACTCAGATGCGTACTTTGTTGAATTCCTTTCGTTCAGTGATTGACCGGGAGAATGAGTTGTAATAAAATAGTAAGAGTCAAAATGGCCGAAAGGAGATTTTTGGAATGCGAACAGCTGAAGAGCTTCGAAATGAACTGCGGGGGATGGACAGGCGGAGCTATCCGGCCTATAAGGCACTGGCAGGAACCTGGCAGTTTGAGAAATATAGATTAACCATTGATCATGTGCAGGGAGATCCGTTTGCCTCACCTTCCAGTCTGCATGTGGAGCTGTCTCACAGACAGGCCAGGATCCCGGAGCGATATTATGAGAATCCGTATGCAAAAACAGCACTCAGAGATTATATTGTCCGTGAAGCAGGGAGACAGTTTGAAAAATGTAATTTCAAGGCCAGGGGATCCGGCAAGAGCGGTCTGATGAGCATCAGCCGGTGCGGGCAGGAGGTACTGGAGCGAAGCGCCTGTGAAATTGACGGGGAAGGGATTATTCTCAGATTTCATGTGGGTTTTCCGGCTTTTGGAAGGACGATTCAGGCCAAGGAGCTGGAGAAGATATTATTTGATTTTCTGCCGGAGTGCATCGAGAATGCCATGTGCTGGCGAAGGCTTGATCATCGAGCAGTGGAACAGGCTGTCTGGCTGGCAGAGGATCAGGAAGCGCTGCGGAAGATACTTGTGGAGAGGCAATGGGTCGCCTTTGCGGCAAATGGTTCTGTTTTGCCGAGAAAGAGCGGTGTGTCAGAACTGCCGATGACAGGAAGCGTTCCGTTTACGGCACCGGATTCAATGACAGAGACGGTTGAACTGCCGCATCGCGGCAAGGTAACAGGAATGGCTGTACCTGAGGGCATTACGCTGATCGTCGGCGGCGGTTATCATGGCAAGTCTACATTTTTGGAGGCTCTGCAAAACGGTGTGTATAATCATATCGGCGGTGATGGCAGGGAATTGGTTATCACAGACAATACGGCAGTGAAGCTCAGAGCGGAAGATGGGCGTTCTGTGAGGAATGTAGATATTTCCATGTTCATCAATGATCTTCCGAATGGCAGGGATACGACCTGCTTTTCAACGATGGATGCCAGCGGTAGCACTTCTCAGGCTGCGGGAGTTGTTGAGAGCATGGAGGCGGGGACACGGCTGTTATTGATCGATGAAGATACATCGGCAACGAATTTTATGGTGCGGGATGCGCTGATGCAGCGGGTGATTTCCCGGGAGAAAGAGCCGATTACGCCATTTATCGAGCGGATGCGCGCACTTTATGAGCAGGCGGGTATATCGACAATTCTTGTTGCCGGAAGCTCAGGCGCATTCTTTTATGAAGCAGACAGAGTTATCCAGATGGATCGCTATCATGTGGTGGATATCACGGAAAAAGTCCGCAACATCTGTGGACAAAATGCCTGTGGACAGCATGTTATGGAGCAGGTGCAGACTGCAGCCTTTGAGATGCCGGTATTTGACAGAAAAAGTCCGGCAGCCGGTCATAAACGGGAAGTGACGGACACGGGCAGAGAACGCGGCGGCCGGAGAGGACGGCATGGATCAGGTGCCGCAGATCGTCCGCGTACAATGAAAGTGAAGATCATGGGCAAAGAGATGCTGATGCTTGATAAGGAAAACGTTGATCTGAGATATACAGAGCAGCTGGCAGACAGTGAGCAGACAATGGCATTGGCTTATTTTATGCGTTATCTTCTGGAAAAGGCAAAGTCAGCACAGACAGTCCGGGAATCTGTCAGTGAAATAGAAACACTATTTGAGAAAAAAGGATGGCAGGCTTTTTGCAGTGGCTATGTACCCTGCGGGCTGGCACGGCCGAGGACGCAGGAAATATATGCGGTACTTAACAGATACCGCGGTTAATGGATGGTACACGCCTGACAGGAAGGACTTTGATAAGGAATGTTGTAAATGCGTGCATTGAATTTAGGAGGAAAATATGTTGAATCAGTTTTCTAGAACAGAATTACTGCTGGGACATGACAATATGGAAAAACTGAAAAATGCCAGAGTGGCAGTTTTTGGAATAGGCGGTGTCGGCGGATTTACAGTTGAAGCCCTGGCAAGAAGCGGCGTCGGCACACTGGATCTGATTGATGATGACAGGGTGTGCCTGACGAATATCAATCGTCAGATTATTGCAACAAGAAAAACAATCGGACAGTACAAAGTGGATGCAGCCAAAGAAAGAATTCTGGATATTAATCCGGATGCAGTGGTCAATACCTATAAGACATTTTTTATGCCGGATACGGCAGATGCTTTTGATTTTTCTGTCTATGATTATGTTGTGGATGCCATCGATACCGTCACGGGCAAGATTATGCTTGTGGAGGCTGCGCAGAAGGCCGGTACACCGATCATCAGTTCAATGGGGGCTGGCAATAAACTGGATCCGACAGCTTTTGAAGTGGCGGATATTTATAAGACATCGGTATGCCCTCTGGCAAAGGTTATGCGCCGGGAGCTGAAGAAAAGGGGCATCCGCAAGCTGAAAGTTGTTTATTCGAAAGAAAAGGCATTAACACCGATTGATGATACGGCCAACAGCTGCAGGTCACATTGTATCTGTCCGCCGGGAAGTGCAAGAACCTGTACACAGAGACGTCAGATTCCGGGAAGTACAGCCTTTGTCCCGTCTGTGGTGGGCCTGATCATTGCCGGAGAGGTTATTAAGGATTTGACGGTACATTAAGACGGCTGTATCGCATATTACTTTTTTTCTCTAAATTATGGCATATAAGGTATAAATGTGGTATACTCAATATACCTTTTGGGTTATCCCGGCGGGAAGAAACGCCCGGATTGAATAATAGAGGAAAGGATAAGTTTATGCTGAATGAAGAGAAAATCCGCTGGATGACCAGAGCTTCTATTTATGAGAAGCGTCAGGGACATACGGATCTTGAACGAAATGAATATTTTCTTGGTGATTATGTCAGACTCCATCTGATGAAGAACATGATTGGTGTGACGGTTGCCTATATTCTGATGGTAGGACTCTATGCGGTTTGCAAGATTGAGGATATATTCGCATTAGCAGCGAATATGCAGTTGATGGTGTTCCTGAAGGAAGTACTGCTTGTTTACCTGATTCTTGCGCTTATTTATACGGGTATTGGTATTATTTATTATGCATGGCAGTATCAGTCAAGCCATAAACAGTTAAAGAAGTATTATCGCATACTGCGCCATATTGACCAGTGCGGTGAGAAGAACAGCCGATCACAGGAGGATAAGAGATGACGGAGATTTTTGTGATGAGGGACAGAATCAATCGCTTTGTGAAAGAATACGAGACATGGTTCCTGATCATTGCCAAGTTTATAGGAATGATGTTTGTTTTCAGTTGTGTCAATTCACAGCTTGGATATTTTGAAGTTTTGAACAATCCGATGGTCAATATATTGCTGGCATTGATCTGCTCGATTATTCCGGGCAGTTTTTCGGTATTTATCGTGGCAGCAGTTATTGCAGCACATATGGTGAAGCTGTCCGTTTTGCTTGCTGTTCTGACAGTTGTGGTTATGCTCATCGTGTATCTGATGTTTTTGAAGTTTGCACCGGGACAGAGTGTTGTGTTGCTGGCGGTGCCGGTACTGATGCAGTACAATCTTCATTATATGATCCCGATCCTGGCAGGTATGTATTTTTCACCTTATGCGGTTGTTCCGGCAGTGATCGGTCTGTTTATGGTGAAGTTTCTGGGATATGCATGTGCGGCTGTATCCATGACAGGTACAGGCATGTCCATCAACCTTGAAGGTGCGACAGAAGCCATCAGCACGATTTTCGGTCAGTTAGCCGATGACAAGTCTATCTGGGCTTATGCCATTGCGGCAGCAGTGACGATGACGGTTGTTTATCTGATCAGTCAGTTATCCTTTGATTATGCCTGGTATGCAGCGATTGTGGCCGGTGCAGCAGCAGAGATCATTGTTACGTTTTTCTGTGCAGCGGCATTTGGAACAGAGCTGAATATAATCATGACGAACGTGGGTATCATCATTGGTACTTTACTGGCAGTATTTTTGCAGTTTATGAAATGTGCTGTAGATTATTCCAGAAAAGAATATATACAATTTGAAGATGACGATTATTATTATTATGTAAAGGCTGTTCCGAAGATTTTCATATCGGAACCGGAGAAGAATGTTGTGAAGATGAATTCCAGGAAGAAGGCGTTTGCATCCAAAGAGGTGCAGGCATCGAAGGATCATGAGGAATAGTTAACGGGAATCAGTGAAAGACAGGGGGGATATGAAATGAATAACTGGATGAAATCATTGACGAATATTGGATTGCCGCAGTCGTTTCATATTACCTATATTGTTGAAATTCTTATCCTCACAGTTATTATTTATGAACTGTTGATATGGGTCAAGAACACCAGAGCCTGGACACTTCTGAAGGGCATTGTTGTCGTGACGGTTTTTGCCCTGGGTTCCTATTTCTTTCATCTGACAACACTGACATGGATCATGTCGAAGACCGCAGGTGTGCTTGTGACGGTTGTTGTGATTGTTTTTCAGCCTGAGCTTAGACGTGCATTGGAACAGCTGGGAAGAAAGAATATTATCTTCTCTATTTTCGGTCCGGCAACGGTGCGTGCAGAGGAGGACAGGAGAAGTCTGGACAAGATCAATTCCGAAATTGTACGTGCCGTATATGAGATGGGCAAGGTCAAAACCGGTGCGCTGATCGTTATGGAGAAGCAGGTGATTCTCAATGAATATGAGCGTACGGGTATTCCCATTGATGCACAGATATCCAGTCAGCTGTTGATGAATATTTTTGAACATAATACACCGCTCCATGATGGTGCGGTATTTATAAGGAACCAGCGAATTGTAGCGGCGACCTGTTATCTGCCGCTGAGTGACAATATGGAACTTAGTAAGGAGTTGGGAACAAGACATCGTGCCGGCGTTGGCATCAGTGAAGTCTCCGATAGTCTGACGATTATTGTTTCGGAAGAAACCGGTGCAGTTTCAATTGCGGAAGGCGGATTGCTGAAGCGGGATGTTGGACAGGATGAATTGAAGAAGAAACTTTCAGAGATTACACAGGGAATAGAAGAAGGCAAACGTAAAAAGCTGATGGGAAGGATTAAGAATGAGAGAAAGACTGACGCATAATTTTGGTTTGAAACTTCTGTCATTGGCTCTTGCAATTCTGGTATGGATTGTCGTTTTAAGCATTGAAGATCCGGTGTATACCCGTGAATTTTCAGATATCAGCGTGACGGAAGTGAATGGAGATCAGATCACTGAAGCAGGTAAGGCCTACAGCTATGTAGGCGGCAATACAGTCAGTGTCAAGGTCAAGGGAAAGACCTCGGTGGTCAATCGATTGTCGAAGGATGATCTTCTGGCAGTGGCAGATCTTTCCACACTGTCGATTACAGGTGCGGTCATGGTGGATGTCTCATGTCCGAAATATCCGAGTCTTGAGATCACACCAATTGGAAGCAGCACAGCACTCAAGGTTGAAATAGAAGATCTGGTTGAGAAGTCGTTAAATGTCAAAGTGAATACGAATGGCAAGGTTTCTGAGGGCTATTATATCGGTCAGGGTGTGGCAACACCGAATATGGTTACAGTATCCGGTCCTGAGTCGGTGGTCAATAAGATTAACGAGGCCAGTGTCAATGTCAGCATAGGCAGCGGTAATACAACGGATGTGACGACGAATACGACGCTGAAACTGCTGGATCAGAGCGGGGATGAGGTATCGAGTTCTACATTGAATATTTCACAGACCGATATCAGCGTCACTGTGCCGATCTATGAGACAAAGACGGTGCCGGTGGACTTTGGTGTAACGGGACAGGTGGCGCATGGATACAGGATGGTTTCGGCAGCCTATGAACCGAAAGAGGTGACTGTTGCCGGAAGAAAGGAAGATCTGGACAAGATCAGTCAGGTAACACTGAAGGATTATGATATTTCAGGCAAGAACAGCAAGGTGGAAGATTCCATATCGATTGTACAGAATCTTGCCGAGCAGCTTCCGGATGGTGTTGTATTTACGGATAAGGAAGCAACAGTTGCATTGGTTGTGGATATTCAGCAGATTACAGAGACATCCTTTGAACTGCCGCTGAGCAAGATATCGCTGAAGGGCAGTAATACAGCCTATACTTATCAAAAGAGCGGGCCAGGTTCTTCTGATAAGGCAGTAACATTGAAAGTTAAAGGAATATCCAGTGAGATTAACAGTCTGACAACAGATAATCTGACAGCGCTGATCGATGTGAGCAATTATGGTGAGGGAGAATATGACCTGCCGCTGACGGTTATCTTTGATGATAATTTGGAACTGGCCGCAGATGCATATGTACATGTGGTGATTTCTAAGACCAGTGATGAATAGAAAATAGGATATTGAGGGAGGCACTGAAGATGGTAAGTGTAGAACTGCAGCTTCAAAACCCGTCGGGACTTCATCTGAGACCTGCAGGTATTCTGTGTAAAGCCGCAACAAAATTTCAATCGCATATTACAATAACGACAGCAGACGGAACAGAGGCCAATGCCAAAAGCGTACTGAGTGTTCTGTCAGCCTGTGTCAAATCAGGGGATAGGATAACGCTGTCTTGTGACGGTAACGATGAAAACGCAGCCCTGAAAGAACTGGAACTGGTTATCAGAGAACGACTCGAAGAACTATAAATCCGTAAGCGGAAAGCTCATACGCATCGGTGCGGGAATAAAAATGATCGGGTTATCTATCATTTGAATAAAAATACATATTGTATTGAGCAAATAGTACTCGGATAGGAGAGGCCGAATAAAATGTTCAGTCACAGGTGCTTCAGCACTTATCGAAACGAAGCGGAGATTTAGTAGCGGAAGCGGCCAGTGATGAATATTTTGTTCGGCCTTTCCTTGTGAATATCCGGGCGGCACACCGCATTTTTATACACAGAATATTGACAGATGCACTTTTTTTTGCTAAAGTAATGTTTAGACGAAGTTCGTCTGGAAATAGATTGAAAAGGAATGAAAGACATGGGGTTAGTATTTTAAGTCCGACATTGTTTAAGTTAATTGTATATGGAGTGGTCCTTCGACTCCGTCGCTCATAGATCGTAAGATAACTAACGGAGATGTAGCAGAAAGGTCCGCAGATAGTTAAAGCTGATGGAATTCCTTGGCTTTATTTTCATGCGCAAATACAGTGATTAACGGAGGAATATAAAATGTTAAATTATAAGAGATATAAGAGAGTACCTGTAGTTCATTACCCGGAGAGACAGTGGCCGGACAAAGAGATCCAGAAGGCACCGATCTGGTGCAGTGTCGATCTGCGAGACGGCAATCAGGCGCTGATCGAGCCAATGGTTGTTGAAGAGAAGATTGAATTTTTCAATTTGCTTGTGAAACTGGGATTCAAGGAAATCGAAGTCGGTTTCCCGGCAGCTTCTCAGATTGAATATGATTTTCTGAGAACACTGGTTGAGAGAAATCTGATTCCTGATGATGTCAAGGTTCAGGTCCTGATCCAGTGCAGAGAGCATCTGATCAAGAGAACATTTGAGGCTATTCAGGGATGCAAGAATGTCATTATCCATATTTACAATTCCACATCCACATTGCAGAGAGATGTGGTCTTTAATATGGATCGTGAAGAGATCAAGCAGATTGCAGTTGATGGTACGAAGATGGTGAAGAAGTATATGGAAGGCTTTGACGGCAATATCCAGCTTCAGTATTCGCCGGAGAGCTTTACAGGTACAGAGCTTGATTTTGCGCTGGATATCTGTGAGGCAGTCAAGGAAGTATGGCAGCCGACTGTGGAGAATCCGATCATCTTCAATCTGCCTGCAACGGTTGAGATGACAACACCGAATGTCTATGCAGACCAGATTGAATGGATGTCCAGACATTTTACAGAGCGTGACAAGATTGTGCTGAGTATTCATCCGCATAACGACAGAGGCTGCGGTGTGGCTGCTTCTGAACTGGCATTGCTGGCTGGTGCAGACAGAATTGAAGGTACATTATTTGGAAACGGTGAACGTACAGGTAATGTCGATATTCTGAACATTGCTTACAATATGTTTTCACAGGGCATTAATCCGGAACTGGATATTGAGAATGTCAATGAGATTATAGATGTATATGAGAGATGTACCAAGATGGATATTGATCCGCGTCATCCATATGCAGGCAAGCTGGTCTTCACAGCATTCTCAGGTTCTCATCAGGATGCCATCAACAAGGGACTTCATGCGATGGAACAGAGAAATTCCGAGTATTGGGAAGTTCCATATCTGCCGATCGACCCGGCAGATCTTGGAAGAGAGTACGAACCGATCGTTCGTATTAACAGTCAGTCCGGAAAGGGCGGCGTAGCCTTTGTTATGGATCATTACTATGGTTTCAAACTCCCGAAGGTGATGCACAAAGAGCTGGCTGATGAGATTCAGTTACTTTCTGAGCGTCAGGGTGAAGTATCACCGTCACAGATCATGGACAAGTTCAGAGAGATGTATATCAATGCAAAATATCCGTTGCATTTCAAGAAGATGCGCGCAGAAGATATTTCCGAGACAACAGAAGGCTACGATACAAAGGTTGTTCTGACTTATACATTCAAGGATGAGTTAAAGACCATCGAAGGCTTCGGCAATGGGCCAATTGATGCAGTTAAGCATGCACTGTGCAACCAGGGTGGTTTCAATACCAAACTGACAATGTACGAGGAGCATGCATTGACAACCGGTTCCGATTCTCAGGCTGCATCCTATATTGAACTGATGAATTCAGAAACAGGCGAGAAAGCTTTCGGTGTTGGTATCAGTTCCAACATCACACGTTCCTCTGTAAGAGCGATTTTCAGCGCGATGAACAGACTGTTCTTCAGAAAGAAATAAAGCATTGCAGTCATGAAGGCTGCCGTCATATAACAGGTGACGGCAGCCTTTTTATACGGTTATTTTGTAACAAAAAATTAAATTTTTGTTACAAAATAACTTTAAAAATGTTAAAGGGTGTGATAGAATAGTACCAGTTGGTGTGATACAAATTGAAATAAAACGATATGTATCGATGAAAATACATAACAGAGAAGGACGGAAAGGCAAGTGAGTATAAAACGTATGAAGAAGAAACTATTAGCAATGTTGATGATTATGTTGATGTGTATCCCATTATCAGGAACTGTCACTGCGAATGCAGCCAGTTCTGATTATCGGTCCTGGGCACAGTGGGATTCGGAATGGGGAAGCATTCATTTAGGCAAGAGCCAGTATACCATGAAGTCATCAGGATGTCTGGTTACAGCTATTGCAATGTTGATTTGTCATACAGGCAGTGCAGATGCATCCTCCTTTAATCCGGGAACATTGGTTACCTACTTGAATAACAACGGCGGTTTTACATCAGATGGTTCTTTGTATTGGGGCAAGGTATGCGGCGCAGCAGACAACTTTACGCTGTATAACAGCCGAGTGAGCTTGGCGAATATGACAAAGGCACAGAAGATCGCCAAGATGGCGGAGTATGTCAATAACGGCTACGGTGTTATTGTTTCTGTCAGAAACGGCGGACACTGGGTAGCTGTTGACAGAATTGAAGGCAGCACAGTCTATATGCTGGATCCGGGTGACCGTAATACAGATCTTTTTGCAACATACAGTGAATCCGGTGTGGATCGTCTGGCTATCTATAAAGGCAAGAATGCAGGCGGTACAGTTTCAGGGGATCCGGGCAATACAGACAATACAACGACGCCTGACAAAGTGATCGGAACAGGCACTGTGAATTGTTCCAGCTTATATGTCCGAAGCGGAGCTGGCACGAATAACAGCATTATTACAGCCATCAGCAAGAATACCAGTGTAGATATCCTTGGCGAAGCTAATGACAGCAAGGGAACGAAATGGTATCAAGTGAAGGTAGGCGGCAGAACAGGTTATGTCTGTGCCGATTACATTACAGTCAAGAATTCCGGTTCTAATAACAATAATAATAATACAGAAACTGCATCAGGCAGCGGCGTTGTGAACTGTTCAGCACTGAATGTTCGAAGCAGCGCGGGTACAGGAAGCCGTGTGGTGACAACCATATCCAGAAACCAGGCGGTTACAATTACCGGAACAGCTAAAGACAGCAGCGGCAGTAAGTGGTATGCGGTGTCATTCACGAAGAGCGGTAAGAGCTATAAGGGTTATGTTTTTGCACAGTATATTACATTAAAGAGTGATAACAGCAGCAATGGCAATAATAACAATAATAGTAATTCTGATAACAGCACACCGGCAACATCTATCCCGGCAGTTGTTAACTGCGGTGCATTGAATATGCGTTCAGGTGCCGGCACGAATTATTCAGTCGTGACAACACTGACAAAGAATACAGCAGTAACGATTACCGGAGAAGCAAAGGACAGCAGCGGTACATTGTGGTATAAGATTACTGCAGGCAGTAAGACTGGCTATGTGCATTCTTCTTATCTGACGAAGAAGAACGCAGGTGGCAACAGCAGCAATAACAACAACTCAGATACTTCGACAGATGTATCCGGACAGACAATGAAGGTTGCGTATGATGTGGTCAATGTTCGAAGTGGAGCCGGTACATCTAAGGGCGTTGTGACGGTTGTCTACCAGAATGAGAAGGTAACTGTCGTAGGTCAGGATAAGGATAGCAGCGGCAATATCTGGTATAAGATTAAGACAGCATCCGGCAAGACCGGTTATATCCGCTCTGACCTTCTAAAGGCAGACAGCTCAAACAGCAGCGATACAAAGAGTGACAGCAATAATTCAAATTCAGGAACAGAATCAGATCTGAATGGACAGAAGATGCAGGTAAAATATGACGGTGTCAATATGCGAAGCGGAGCCGGTACATCCAAGGGTGTTATTGAAGTCATTTATCTTGAGGATACATTGACGGTTGTAGGTCAGGATAAGGACAGCAGCGGAAATATCTGGTATAAGGTTAAGGCAAAGTCCGGCAATACCGGTTATATCCGTTCTGATATGCTGAAGCAGTCCTCCTCATCAGGCAGCACAGCATCATCCGATCAGACATCGGACAGTACACCGACAAGCGGTCGTGTTGTTGATGGATGGCTGAATGTTCGAAGCGGAGCAGGTACATCCAACAAAGTACTGGTTGTTATTTCCGAAGGAACCAAAGTGACGATCAGTGAATCTGTTAAGGACGGCAGCGGAAGTCTCTGGTATCATATTACAGTGAACTATGGCGGTGTGAATTATGATGGCTATGTTTCATCTCAGTATATCAGCAAGTAATCGGCTGATCTAACAACGAAATACATAATTTGGCAAAACCTGTGGTAAATCGTGTCTTTACCACAGGTTTTGATTGTTATTTTTGAAAAATCAGATTATAATGAAATATATTGTAGTCTAAGGAGAAAAGATTGTGGAAAATAGAGAACAATATAAACGCTTAATTATGTTTTTTGCTTCTGCACTGATTCTGCTTGTTCAAGTGGTGATATTCTACTATATTTGGCATCGCTATTATAACTACAGATCAGTTATCGGAGCATTATACTGGCGCCGAGGCAACTGGGCATTGATGGGAGTGTATGCTTTTATCAATTTCTTCTTTTCAAAAATTTTTGGTGCCTATAAGGTTGGTTATCTGAAAGTCTCAGATGTTATTGCGTCCCAGATCCTTGCCGTTTTATGCTGCAATGGCGTGACTTATATGCAGCTGGCGCTGATTGGCCGTTGGCGTTTTTCGGCTTATCTGGAACCTATCATGCAGATGACCCTTTATGATGTTGTCGCTGTTATTGCATGGGTGATCTTCATGCGATGGATTTATGCGAAGATTTATCCGCCGAGACAGATGCTGCTTGTTTATGGTGATATCAATCCAAAGGCACTGATCCAGAAGATGACATCCAGAACGGACAAGTACAGTATTGTTGATATGATCAATATTTCAGAGGGTTATGATGCAGTCATAGAACGGATCAGCCATTATGAAGCAATTGTGATCGGTGATATTCCGTCTGTTTATCGCAATAAATTTTTGAAATATTGTTATGCCAACTCTATTCGCTGTTACAGTATTCCGAAGATTTCGGATATTATGATCAAGAGTTCAACAACCATCAATCTCTTCGATACAGAATTAATGCTGTTCAGGAATCGCGGCCTGACAGCAGAGCAGAGACTGCTCAAGAGAGCATCGGATATTGTTTTTTCATGTATCATATTGGTTGTTTTTTCACCGATATTGCTTCTGGTGGCTGTATTGATCAAGCTTTATGATGGCGGGCCGGTTTTTTACAAACAGGAAAGGTTGACATATAATCATAAGGTTTTTATGATCTACAAATTCAGAAGCATGCGTGTGGATTCTGAGAAAACCGGTGCACAGCTGGCGAAGAAGAATGACGACCGTATTACCCCTGTTGGGCATGTGATCCGGTCTCTGCATATCGATGAGCTGCCACAGCTCTTCAATATTCTAAAAGGGGATATGGCATTTGTCGGTCCGCGTCCGGAGCGCCCTGAGATTGCAGAACTGTATAAGAAGAGTATTCCGGAGTTTGATTTCCGTCTGAAGATGAAAGCAGGACTGACAGGTTATGCACAGGTTTTCGGCAAATACAGTACAACACCTTATGATAAGCTGAAACTGGATCTGACTTACATCGAGAATTATACCTTCGCACTGGATTTGATGATCATTATTCAGACAGTGAAGATTCTTTTCCAGAAAGAGAACTCAGAGGGGCTTGATACCGGTCAGAAGACAGCATTGCGTACGGAGGACAAGAAGAATTGAAGCATGTAGAGGTATCTGTTATTATTCCTGTGCATAATGGTGCGGATTATATTGCACAGGCGATTGATTCAGCTTTAATACAGGATGTACCGTTGGAGATTATCATTGTCGATGATGGTTCAACAGATTGTCTGGCAGAGGCTTTGTCGCCGTACATGGAGCGGTCGGAGATAACGGTGCTGCATAACAGGCACAATATAGGCGTTGCAGAGAGCCGCAATCGGGGTGTAAGGCAGGCCAGAGGTGAATATATCGCTTTTTTGGATTGCGATGATTGGTGGGAGCCTGGAAAGCTGAAAATGCAGCTGACATTACTCAGAAAGACCGGTTATGTTTTGTGTGCATCAGGAAGACGGCTGGTCACACCGGATGGAAGACCGACGGAGAGAATCATCGGTGTGAAAGAAAAGCTTACATATAGGGATCTGCTGTTCCAGAATCCTGTCAATTGTTCCTCTGTTGTGATCAAGCGTGATGCAGCCACTGCATTTCCGATGGTACATGATGAATGCCATGAAGATTATATTATGTGGCTTCAGATTTTGAGACATTATCATACGGCCTGTGCCGTGAATCAGCCTTTATTGAACTACCGGCTGAGCAAGACAGGCAAATCAGGCAATAAGCTTCATTCAGCGAAGATGACGTTTAAGGTATATCGGCACATGGGTTTCAGTATGCCAAAAGCATTGTTTTGCTTCACGGGATATATGTTCAACGGTATCAAAAAATATTACTTTCATTAAAAAAATAATTTTTTTCGGTTTTTCTGTCACAATTCGTTGAAAAAGAAGGTTTATATATTATAAGAGTTTGAGGAGAGCTTGTGGGAGGCGGTAGTATGGCAATGAATTTGACGGATTCGGGATCGAATATGCATTCAGAGGAGCAGCAAAACCCTGAACAGGTGGCAAAATTCAACATAACCTTCAGGCTGTATGCATCAACGATGAAGCGGAAGGCCTATGCTATTTTGAGAGATGAAGGATGGGCAGAAGATGCTGTTCAGTGGACATTTATGAAGCTGCTGCAACATTTGAACCAGATTGGTGATCCGTACAGTATTAAAGCGAGATGTTATATTAATACAATTCTCGTCAATAACTGCTTCACTCTGCTCAAGAAGAATAACCGATATTATTTCATGGAAGATTATACCTATCAGAATGATTACAGACACAGCATGATCAGGGCGGATGAGTCATTAGACAATCTCATTTACCGGGAATTGCTGGCGGATGTACAGCAGATTCCGGAGATGTATTCGAATTTGATCATACTGAACGGGCTTTATGGGTATTCACCGCAGCAGATCAGTGAATTGCTGGACCTGAAGCCGGCAACGGTCAGAAAGCGAATGCAGCGAGGCAGGGAAATGCTCCAGAGAAAGATAGAAGAAAAGCAAAAGAAGAATAAGAAATGAAGAATAAGAAATGAAGAAAAGGCGTTTCCGCGAAGGAAGCGCCTTTTGAGTATTAATAACCGGTTTCGTTATAAAGTTCATAGCTGATATCAGAAACAGTAGAAGAAGGGTTATAATCCTCATTGTCAAAGAGGTATTCGTGTAGCTCTTTGACGTTCTGTTCAAGACTGTCTGCAAAGACATAACTCAATCCGTCTGAAGGGAGAGAGCCTGTTTCTTTCTCAAATGGCCAACCGGTCTGATCGGCAATGTTGTAGTTGAAGATATCCTTGGCGAGGGAAATCAGGTCGGTGCTCGTCATGTTGGTATATACTTCAGGGAGAATCGTATCGATAATATTCAGCAATGTTCCGATATTCGCTGATTTGGCTTCTTCAAAAACCTTGGATAAAACGATTCGCTGGCGTTCAGCACGCTTGAAGTCGCTGTCAATCTTTCGGATTCGGGCATAGGCGGTGGCCTGTGTACCGTTGACGTGCTGGTAGCCCGGACCGGATATGTATTCGGAATCAGAACCGGTGACGCTGTTCTGTTCATCAATCAGAGGATTGATCAGACTGTATTCGGCATCTGAGATATCCAGATCGATACCGCCCACAGCATCGATGATCTTGGCCAGGACACCGAAATCAACAGTTGCAAATTCTGTGATATCCAGGTCAAGGTTGGTATTCAGCATACTCATGGACAGCTCAGCACCGCCGTAGGCATAGGCATGAGTGGCTTTTGAAAAACCATATCCGGGTATTTTCAGGCATGTATCACGATAAATGCTGGTAATCTTGACATCCTTCGTCTCCTGGTTGATGCTGATAACCATAATACTGTCAGAACGTGCGCCTGTCTGAAGAGAGCCGTCACGGGAGTCGACACCGAAAAGTGCAATATTGCGGTAGCCCTTCAATGCTTTTTGTGTTGTGGCATCCACATCATTGTTGATAACGATGTTCGCTTTGTCTACATCACTTGCAGAGGCTGTCTGGATAAGAGAAAGCTTGGCATAGACAAATACAACAGGGATCAGGATAAGAATAAGAACCAATTCAATGCCGAAGATAATTCCCCAGCGCTTTGTCTTGGATGATCTCTTCTTCTTTCTTCTTTTACTCATTGTAGAAATCCTCACTTTGTAGTACGAGATGCCTGCGTGGACAGAAATCTCTATTGGTTATATGAAAATGAAATGCATATTAAAAAGCATAAACAACTTTTATAATACCTTAAAAACGTTGAGATGACAAGCTTTTTCTCAAATATCGGCAAATGTTGTCATTGATCGGATAACATAAAGTTTTCATTTTTGGTTCACAATCTTAACACAATTAGGTGGTAGTATAATGGCATAAAAGAAATAAAGACGAAAGGGGTTGTCTATTATGGCATTTGATGAACAAGATAGATTCGATCATACAGAAACTGATAATCATGTTAATGAGCAGAACCAGACCGCAGGCACCGCTCAGAACGAAGGAACGGAAGGATCCGGATTGTACAGAATGACAAGAGAGGATTTGAAGAATTCTACATTATATACAGATACAGACAGAAGAAGTGAATATACATCCGGTACTGCATATGAGAACAGAACGAATACAGCGCACACAGGCAGTTCTTATGCGGCCGGCAATGATTACAGCTATTATCATCCGACACAGAATAGCGGCGGCAATGGCGGAAACGGCGGCAATGGCGGAAACGGCGGCAGCGACAATTTCCATTCAGGTCCTGAGAAACATCATTCCCGGAGGAAGGGCGGTTTTGGCAAGACGGTGGTTAAGGCAGCATGTCTCGGCGTTGTCTTCGGACTGGCAGCTTCAGCTGTGATGTTTGGTGTGAATAAAGCAACAGGTGTATCTGCATCAGCCAGCGGCAGCGGTTCACCTTCTTACAATGTTCAGATTGTGAAGACATCGGCAGAAGGTGTGGCAACAACGGATTCCAATGATGTGTCTGATATTGTAGCCAATGTTATGCCGGGAATAGTAGCTGTGAATACAACCGTTGAATCAACTTCCACCGACTGGTTTGGCAGACAGTATACACAGGAATCCAAAGGCGCCGGTTCAGGTATGATCATCAGCGAAGAGAACAATACATTATATGTTATGACCAATTACCACGTTGTTGAAGGTGCCAAAGAGGTATCCGTTCAGTTTTCAGATGAAACCACAGCTACAGCAACGGTTAAGGGATACGATGAGGATAAGGATGTGGCAGTCCTGACGATTGATATGTCCCAGTTATCCGACGATACAAAGAAGGCTATCGCAGTTATGGTTATGGGCGATTCAGATCAGTTGAAAGCCGGTGAAAGTGCGATTGCCATTGGTAATGCTTTAGGTTACGGCCAGTCAGTGACAACAGGCGTTATCAGTGCTGTCAACAGAGAAGTGGCATTGACAGATAAGACAATGACATTGCTCCAGACAAGTGCAGCCATCAATCCAGGCAACAGCGGCGGCGCTTTGCTGAATGGTAAGGGCGAAGTGATCGGTATGAATACCGTGAAGTATTCAGATACATCTGTAGAAGGTATGGGATATGCAATTCCTATTAATACAGCACTGGAAACAGCCAAAGGCATCATCGATGGTACAATTGTTGCAAAGACAGATGAGACAACGGCATTCCTTGGTATTACAGGCGGTACACTTGATGAAGATACGGCATCTGCCTATAATGCACCAGCCGGTATCTATGTCAGCAACGTGGCATCCGGTTCCGCTGCACAGCGTGCAGGTCTGCAGGCAGGATGCATTATTACCGGATTCAATGGTGAAGATGTTTCCACAATGGAAGACCTTCAGAAACTGATCCAGAATTGTGCACCGGGCGACAGTGTCACCATTACAGCACAGTTCCCGGACAGCAACGGTAATTATACAGAACAGACATTGACAACCATCATGGGATCAAAGGCTGATGCCGGAGACAGCAGCCAGAGTACACAGCAGAATGGTCAGAATAACGGTCAGGGCAGCCGAAACAGTCAGGGCGGTCTGGGCCAGTCAAATGGTCAGTAAGATTGGCTGAATTGCATAACCAAAGGGCGTATGGAAATTGTTAATTCATTTTTCATGCGTCCTTTTTTAAATCAAAATTAAGAAAATTGTAAATTGAATACAGACAGGGATTGGTCTATAATAGAGAGTAATACAGGAGGATGAGCAGAGTTAATGAGCGATTATAATAACGATGATATAAAGGACACTGAAGATGAACAGAAATACGAAGATGTCTGCTATATGTGCAGACGACCGGAGAGTAGGACAGGACGTATGCTTCATATTCCGGGTATGAACAATATGTGTATTTGCATTGACTGTATGGAGCGCAGCTTCAGAGTCATGGATGGCAGCAACTATGCAGATCTGATGCAGGGTATGAATATTCAGGATATTTTTCCGGGAGGTCTGAATATGGATGATATGATGAATATACAGAATCAGATCCCGAAGAAGCAGAAGCTGAAGAAGAAGGCGAAGGATGGTGAAGAAGCCCATCCGGAATTTGATATAAAGAATATTCCTGCACCGCACATTCTGAAGGCAAAGCTGGATGAATTTGTTATCGGACAGGATCAGGCGAAGAAAGCGATCGCAGTTGCCGTTTATAATCACTACAAACGTGTGGCAACAAATACAATGGATGATATTGAGATTGAGAAGTCAAATATTCTGATGATCGGTCCGACAGGATGCGGCAAGACCTATCTGGTCAAGACGCTGGCGAGACTTCTGGATGTGCCTCTGGCAATCACAGACGCCACATCCCTGACAGAGGCCGGCTATATCGGTGATGATATCGAAAGTGTCGTATCGAAGCTTCTGGCGGCTGCTGACAATGATACAGAACGTGCAGAGCGAGGCATTATATTTATTGATGAGATTGACAAGATCGCCAAGAAGAAGAATACAACAGCCCGAGATGTCAGCGGTGAGTCTGTACAGCAGGGCCTTTTGAAACTTCTGGAAGGCAGTGAAGTAGAAGTACCGGTTGGGGCCACCAGCAAGAATGCCATGGTACCACTGGTAACAATTGATACAAGAAATATTTTATTTATTTGCGGCGGTGCATTCCCGGATCTTGAGAATATTGTCAAAGAACGTCTGACCAGACACAGTTCGATCGGTTTCAGTGCTGAGCTGAAGGATAAGTATGATCAGGATAAGAATATTGTCAGCAAGGTGACCATCGATGATCTGCGGGCATTTGGCATGATTCCGGAGTTTATCGGGCGACTGCCGATTACGGTGACACTGGAAGGCCTGAACCGTGATATGATGATCCGTATTTTGAAGGAACCAAAGAACGCTATTCTCAGACAGTACCAGAAACTGTTGGCGCTGGATGAGGTGGATCTTCGATTTGATGATGAAGCCCTGGGTGTTATTGCGGATAAAGCAATTGCCAGAAAGACAGGTGCCAGAGCACTCCGCTCCATCATTGAGGAATTTATGCTGGATATTATGTATGAGATCCCGAAGGATGACAATATCGGCAGTGTGACGATTACCAAAGCCTATATTGAAGGCAAAGGCAGTCCGATGATCGCTATGCGCGGAACACCTGCATTGCCGGAGAGTCCGTCAGCGAACAATTAACAGTTTCTATCACCGTCGATACATTTCCAAAGTGCAGAAGCTGGTTATAATTTCCGGGTAAGCGTCATATAGTCTGTTGAATCTGCTGACAGGCGGGAATGAAATGGCAGAGAATTATGACGACATATCCTGTGAAGATGTGATTTACAGTGAGGATTACCGGGATTATATCAAAGAGTATTTTCAGGACTTTTCAAGTATTGCGGGCACGTATCATCCGGTCTGCATTGAGGCTATCGGCAGCCGGTATGCGGTGATGCATCTGGCAGGTGATACATCTATGCAGAACATACTTTCTGACTACAATATCAGCATGCTGCCGGCTTTATATGGTCTTCTGGGGACAGCCGGACTGGAAGAGAGCGGTATTTCATATTTTCACAGATCACCTTATCTGAATCTGAGAGGTTCAGGTGTGATGATCGGTGTCATTGATACCGGAATCGACTACAGGCATCAGGCATTTACCTATGAGGACCGTACAACGAAGATTTATTCCATATGGGATCAGACTATTCGTGACGGGGAGAGCCCCGAAGGCTTTATATATGGCACTGAATATACTTCAGAGCAGATCAACCGGGCATTGGCTGCAGAGAATAGTCTGGCTGTTGTGCCATCTCAAGATGAAAACGGGCATGGGACATTTATAGCCGGTGTTGCAGCAGGAAGAGTGATAGAATCAGAAGATTTTTCGGGGGCAGCACCGGATGCATCTTTGTGTATTGTCAAGCTGAAGCCATGCAAGCAGTATTTGAGGCAGTTTTATGGAACGGCGGCAGATGTCCCTGCATATCAGGAGAATGATATTATGGCAGGCATCAGCTACTGCATTCAAAAGGCACAGGAAGCCAGGATGCCTGTGATCATTTTGCTGGGAGTCGGGACGAACAGCGGCGGACATACGGGCCAGTCGTATCTGAGTCAGCTGATTGATGATATTTCCGGTTTCAGCGGTGTTTGTGTTGTAACAGCAGTGGGCGGAGAGGCAGATAAGAGACATCATTTTCTGGGCGTCCTGTCTGAGGATTCGGCTTATACAGAGGCTGAGATCAGAGTGGGGGCCGGGGAGAGGGCTTTTTCGCTGGAGCTGTGGTCGATACACCCGGATCTCTATACTATTGGGATTCAGTCACCCGCCGGTGAGAGAATTGAGAAGATCACACCAATTGCAGGAAGAAGCCAGACTATTCGTTTTATTCTGGACCAGACGGAAATTTTTGTTTATTATCAGATGGTTGAATCTCTTTCCGGACAGCAGGTTATTTTTCTGCGATTTGATGAGCCGACACAGGGAATCTGGTCACTGCGCATATATGGCAATCTGGCAGTGAACAGACGATTTCACATCTGGCTGCCTATGACACCATTTATTTCAGATCAGACATATTTTCTGAGACCAGATCCGGATGTGACACTTTCTGATGCAGCCTGTGCATCGGAGGGCATATCCGTGGCGGCTTATAATGATACAAATAACAGTTTGTACGCCGCATCGGGAAGAGGGTTTACAGCAGATTACGAAATAAAGCCGGATCTGGCAGCACCGGGAGTGCAGATATACGGACCGGTTCCGGGAAACAGATTCGGGACCAGGACAGGAACAAGCATGGCTGCGGCACAAACGGCCGGTGCGGCAGCTTTGCTGATGGAATGGGGACTTTTAAAGGGCAATGATCTTCAGCTGAACAGTCATAAGATCATTAAATATCTGACATTGGGTGCTGTCCGCAGAGAAGGTGTTGTCTATCCTGATCGGGCATGGGGCTATGGAAGATTGAATCTTCTGAAAACTTTCAATGAACTGGTGACAGGACGTACATAAAGGTATATAATAGTAATCGAGACAAAGAGATTTTTGACTATACACGACAATAGCCAGAAATAGTACATACAATTCATACAGGAGGGTAATATTATGGCATTTTTTGATGAGCTTAAGAAAAATTTATCAGGCGTAACAGACACAGTTGCAAAAACTTCTGAAAACGTGATGAAGAAATCCAGTACAGCGATTGAGATTCAGAAGGCAAAGCTGAAAAGAGTATCGTTGGAAGGCGATATGAAAGAATTATATGCATCTCTTGGCAAGTTGTATTTTGAGGAATACGCTGATGGCGATATGCCAAAGGAAATGGCAGAGTTATGCGAGAAGATTACATCTTGTCAGCATGCGATCAATGAAGCTGAGCAGAGAGCCGCTTTATTGAAAGGAGTTGTCATCTGTTCAAATTGTCAGGCAGAGGTGGATAAGGATGCGTCCTATTGTCCGAAATGCGGTGCAGAGATCATCCATGTTGTAGAAGAAGATGAGAATGTGGATGCAGCATCTTCTGAGGAAGTGGATGATGAAGTGCCAGATGGTGCAGATACAGAGGATTCAGAAGGCGGGGCTGAAGAAGCAGACGCTGAACCGGAAGAAAGTGCAGAGGCAAACGAGCAGGAAGATGAAGCTGCTAAAGAAACGGAAGAGGGAGAAGCTTCAGACGAATGCACAGACAACGAATAAACGAGATGAGAAACAGAAAAAGCTGCTGTCGAGCAGGCAGCAGCAAGAGGGAGAATAAAATGAAAAGCCTGAAGAAACTGGCGGGCATGATTGGGCTTGTTATTTTGTTATGTGGCATTATGACCGGATGTTCCGGAAAGAGACTGTATTCAGAAGAGGAATTAACACAGATCCATGATGTAGTTGGTGCTGTAGAACAGATAACAAAGGAATTCCAGTATGTGATCGGCGGCAGCATGCAGTCGCTTTTGGAGGATTCTTCAAGCAGGGCAGATTTGATGGATTATGTGTCCACAAGGAAATATGACCCGGACAAGAAGATCATTGCATTGACCTTTGATGATGGGCCGAGCACAGCGGATACGAATGGCACCAGTGATCTTCTGGACGTACTGGAACAGTATGACAGCCGTGCAACATTTTTTTGTGTCGGCAACAATATTAATGACAAATCAGGTCCGTTGCTGAAACGTATGGTGGAACTGGGATGTGAAGTAGGCAACCACAGCTATGACCATGCACAGCTGACGAAACTGGATGCCAAAGGTGTCCATGATGAGATTGATACGACCAACGAATTGATTAAGAAATATTCAGGCAGAGACTGCCGTATCATCCGACCGCCATATGGCGCGGCTGATAATGACATTGTACCGGCGAATGTATCACAGCCTTTTATTATGTGGGATGTAGATACGGAGGACTGGAAAAGTCTGAATGCGTCTAAGGTTATTGCCAGTGTCGAAAGGTACAGAAACCAGGATTGGGATGGTGCTGTTATACTGATGCATGATATCCATCCGACAACGGTTGAGGCCTGCAAGACACTGATCCCTGAACTGGTCAATGCAGGATACCAGTTAGTCACGGTATCGGAGTTGGCTTATCTCAAAGGTGTTAAACTTGAACCGGGCAAGAGTTATTGGGGCATTAGTGAGAAATCAACTGAAACAGACTATTAGCAGAGCGCGTTCAATCTGCATAATTAAGAAAGAGACTGCTATATGAAAAGGGAAAGCTCCCTGAAAACGTTTCGTGCGGGTGCACGTTGTTTTCAGGGAGCTTTCCCTTTTTATTACCAGCGGCCGAACTCGGACAACTCAAGGCCTTTATTCTTATCCAAAACGGACTGAACAGCCCATTCATGAACAAAGAGCAGCAGCGGGTTGCCTTTGAGGTCTTTGATACGCTTCATATCGGATGTGCCGATAATCTTGTTTGTCTCAATTTCATCCTTATTGGCAATCCAGCGGATGTATTCGTGAGGCATTGGTTCAAGACGGATCTCAACGCCGTATTCATTGAGCAGACGGTGCTTCAGAACGTCGAACTGAAGGACACCGACAACGCCGACGATGATCTCTTCCATACCGGTGTTGTATTCCTGGAAGATCTGGATGGCACCTTCCTGGGCAATCTGGGAGATACCTTTGATGAACTGCTTACGCTTCATGGTATCTACCTGACGGACTTTGGCAAAATGCTCAGGTGCGAAAGTCGGAATACCTTCAAAGGCGAATTTCTTGCCGGGTGCGCAGACGGTATCTCCGATAGAGAAAATACCCGGGTCAAAGACACCGATGATATCTCCGGCATAGGCTTCGCTGATAACCTTACGTTCCTGAGCCATCAGCTGCTGCGGCTGGGAAAGACGGAGCTTCTTCTTACCCTGTACGTGATAAACTTCTTTGTCAGCATCAAACTTGCCGGAACAGATACGCATGAAAGCGATTCGGTCGCGGTGTGCCTTGTTCATATTGGCCTGGATCTTGAATACAAAAGCTGAAAAGTCCGGGCTGAAGGTATCGATGAGACCGGAGTCAGACATTCTCGGCAACGGAGAGCTTGTCATTTCAAGGAAGTAATTCAGGAAAAGCTCAATACCGAAGTTATTCAGGGCAGAACCAAAGAAAACAGGTGAGAGCTGACCTTTGGAGACAAGATCCATATCCAGTTCATCGCTGGCACCATCTAAAAGTTCAATATCATCTACAAGTCTTTCATAAAGTTCGGATCCAAGTTCCTGCTCAAGTTCAGGAGAGTCCATGGTCAGATCCTTGTCAGATGCGGCCTTCATACCGTTATTATTCTCTGTGAAGGCGTGGATATGGCGTGTCTGACGGTCATAGACACCCTTAAACTCCTTACCGCTGCCGATAGGCCAGTTGATCGGGCATGTGTGGATGCCGAGGACGGATTCGATATCTTCCATCAGGTCAAATGGGTCCTGGGCTTCACGGTCCAGCTTGTTGATAAATGTAAAAATCGGAATATGGCGCAGCACACAAACCTTGAAAAGCTTGATAGTCTGAGCCTCAACACCCTTGGATGCGTCGATAACCATGACTGCAGAATCTGCCGCCATCAGTGTACGGTAGGTATCTTCAGAGAAATCCTGATGTCCCGGTGTATCCAGAATATTGATACAATAATCTTTATAGTTAAACTGCATAACGGAAGAAGTAACCGAAATACCTCTTTCCTTCTCAATTTCCATCCAGTCGGAGACAGCATGCTTTGCTGTTTTCTTTCCCTTTACGGAGCCGGCCAGATTGATGGCACCGCCATAGAGCAAAAACTTCTCTGTCAATGTCGTCTTACCGGCATCGGGATGGGAAATAATTGCAAATGTACGGCGTCGTTCTATTTCCTTTTTAAAATCAGCCATTTTAAATCCTCCATTCAATCTCTGATATTTTAGCGTGAACAGGGCCTCCTTGTCAAGAAAAAGGCGGATATCCTTGCAAAATAGCGATTTTTACGGTATATTAGACAGGTATAGAATTTTTTGAATATAAGGAGGATTGGCCGATGGCAAGAATCGCTATTGTGACAGACAGTAACAGCGGCATCACCCAGGCAGAAGGAAAGAAGCTTGGCGTTTATGTATTACCGATGCCTTTTGATATAGATGGACAGCCGTATTTTGAGGATATTAACCTGACGCAGGAACAATTTTATGAGAAGCTGACGGGAGATGCAGATGTATCCACATCACAGCCTTCACCGGATGCAGTCATGTCTCTGTGGGATGACCTTTTGAAGAATAAAGGATATGATGAGATCGTCCACATTCCGATGTCAAGCGGGCTCAGCAGTTCCTGTGCTACAGCCATGATGCTGGCACAGGATTATGACGGCAAGGTTCAGGTTGTGGATAACCAGAGAATTTCCGTGACTATGAAGCTTTCTGTACTGGATGCCATGAAGATGACAGAAGACGGTTTTTCAGCAGCAGAGATCAAGCGGATACTGGAGGAGCAGAAGTTTAATTCCAGCATTTATATTATGGTAGATACATTGAAGTATCTGAAGAAAGGCGGACGTATCACACCGGCAGCAGCAGCCCTTGGTACATTGCTCAGACTGAAGCCGGTTCTGCAGATCCAGGGCGAGAAGCTGGATGCTTTTGCAAAGGCCAGAACCGTGAAGCAGGCAAAGAGAATTATGCTTGATGCGATTCATAAGGATATCGAAACCCGTATGGGCGGCGAGGTGAATATGGATAATCTCCACATTGCAGCTGCTTATACACCGGGGGAAGGTGTTGAACAGTGGCTTGAAGAAATCCGCAGGGAATTCCCGGACAAGGAGATTATAGTAGATCCGCTTTCATTAAGTATATCTTGTCATATCGGACCGGGCGCGCTGGCTGTAACAGTGACAAAGAAGACGGAATATTAGAAATGCGTACATATACTCATGTGGTACATGATCTGACACCCGTTTATGATGAGCATTCGCGGATATTGATACTTGGATCGCTGCCTTCGGTGAAATCCCGGGGGCAGTTTTTTTATAATCATCCGCAGAATCGTTTCTGGAAGGTGCTGGCAGCGGTGACAGACCATGCACCTTTAGAAAATGTGGAAGAAAAGAAACAATTTCTGCTGGAGCATCAGATTGCCCTGTGGGATGTGATCGCCAGCTGTGATATTATCGGCTCCAGCGACAGCAGTATTAAGAATGTTGTGGCGAATGATATCGGCAGGGTTCTCTCGGAAGCATCTATCCGGCAGATATTTGTCAATGGTCAGACAGCGTTTAAACTCTATAAGAAATATGTTCTTCCGGAAACCGGAGTGATGCCGGTGTGTCTGCCTTCCACCAGTCCGGCCAATGCGGCCTGGAATATGGAGAGACTGACAGAGGCATGGCAGGTGATTGTCAGAGAATCGTAAGGCTTCTTTCATTGTTTTCATGCAGCAGGTATGTTATAATCTGAATATAAGATGCATGAAAATGGGGACAAGGACTGGGCTTTGAGGCACAGGGAGAAAGGAAAAGGGAAAGTATGAAGAAGCGATTTTTGGGCATGGTGACGGCAGGGATTTTGGCAACAGTTATGCTGGCGGGCTGCGGAGCATCCGCATCAAAGGTAACCGCAGAATCTTTATTGCAGGAAGTCCAGAGTAAATGTGATGCAATGAAGTCTTTGGAGACACACACAACAGCGGAGATCACACTTGAGTCAGATGCTCTTGGCGGAACCATGGATATGACTATGGATATGACCATGCAGACAACCATAGAACCGGTTGCTAACTACCTGAAGGGCAATATCAGTATTCCGGGGCTGGGTACAGCAATGGATATGGAGAATTACACAGTGGTCCAGGATGACCAGATTCTTTCTTATACCGGTATAGCGGGCCAATGGATGGTGTCTAAGATGGCCTATGACAAGGATTCTGTAGAGAGAATCAATGCTGCAGCAGAAGATCTGCTTAAGAGCAAGGATTCTCTGAAGTTAGCAGACGAGACACAGGATGTGGATGGCACGGAAGCCTATATGATTTCCGGCAGTATTTCCGGTGCAGATGTGAAGAATCTGCTGAGTTCCATGGAGAGTACACTTGGCGGTCTGACTGGTGATACAGAGATGAATCTGGATGATATCACCGTGGACTTTACCTATGCTGTCAGCAAGGCGGATAAGATGCCATTATATATGGATATGGTATTTAGTGGTCTGGGTGCCGGTGAGGGTGATGAACAGGTGACATTCAGCAAGTTCAACATGAAGATGGAATATACGAATTATGATACTGTAGAAGCCATCACGGTTCCTCAGGATGTCGTTGATTCTGCAATCGATGTGACAGATTATCTGAATGATCTTCAGAATGAGACATCTTCAGATACAGAATCTGAAACAGCAGCATAATAGAAATAAAAGAAAGACAGCGCATACGAAGTGTGTCGGAAACAGCAATAACCGGACAGGGTGGATCATCAATCTGTCCGGTTATTTTTGTGTTCGCGTTTCAGATCCCCTGTCTTATGAATAAATTTATTGACACTGCCACATACTACCTGTATAAGATGTGTGGGAATTCAGATGAAAATTGATGTCTGTGCAGCAGACCGGAATTCCGTATCGGGACCCATGGGCGGGTCGCGGATGAAAATAGACAGTAAACAGGAGGAATGGCATTATGAAGGCGACAGGAATTGTAAGACGTATCGATGATCTGGGGCGGGTGGTTGTGCCGAAAGAAATCAGAAGAACGCTGAGAATCCGGGAGGGTGATCCGTTGGAAATATATACAGACAGAGAAGGCGGTATTATTCTTCGAAAATATTCACCGATTGGTGAATTAAGCCAGTTTTCAAAACAATATGCGGAGGCCCTGGCACAGAATACCGGCTATATTGTCAGTATTACAGACCGAGACCGGCATATTGCTACGGCCGGTTCGGGGAAAAAAGAGTTGATGCAGAAAGAGATCAGCCGTCAGTTGGACAATCTGATGAACCAAAGAGAGAATCTTCTGGCTGTGAAAGGGGAACGAAAATTTATTTCGATTACGGAGGATGGCGGAGAAAATTATACAGCACAGGTCATCTATCCGATTATCGCAGAGGGAGATGCCATCGGCACCGTTATTCTGACGACAAAGGATGAAAAAGTACGGATGGGTGAGATGGAAATGAAACTGGCTGCTTCAGCTGCCAGTTTTCTCGGGCGACAGTTGGAACAATAAGACGGGCGTCGGGGGACAAGCGGCACAGGCAAAGTTGCAGAGAACATAATTTCCTTGATTTTAGCCTGTGCCATTGCTATAATCAGAAAAGAAATTTCTTGAACAGAGGAAAAAGGCAATGAGTGAGAACCAATTATATTTTGCACCCATGGAGGGAATTACAGGCAGCATTTACCGAAGAGCCCATCATCGGATATTCGGCGGTGTGGACAGATATTATGCACCGTTTATATTTACCAATCCAAAAGGAAAAATCAGCAAAAAGGATTTATTGGAAATCGCGCCGGAGTACAATGAGGGATGTTGGGTTGTTCCACAGCTTTTGTCAAATTGTGCAGAGGATTTTATAGCCACAGCCCATACATTAAAAGGGCTGGGGTATGATGAGGTGAACCTGAATCTGGGGTGTCCATCGAGTACAGTGGCATCAAAGGGACGCGGCTCTGGATTTCTTGGAGAAAAGGAGGCGCTGAAAGCTTTCCTGGCAGATATTTTTGACAAAACAGATATGAAGATTTCTTTGAAGACAAGGATCGGGTTGAACCGTGCGGATGAGTTCGATGACATCCTTGACATTTATCAAGCCTTTCCGGTGGAAATGCTGATCGTGCATCCGAGAATCAGAATGGACTATTACAGCGGTAAGCCGGATATGGAAGCCTTTGAGAAAGCGAGTGCCAGGATGCCTTTTCCTGTTTGCTATAATGGGGATATATTTACAGCAGCAGCTTATGAACGTGTCAGTGAAAAATATTCAGATATCCGTCATTGGATGATAGGCCGGGGGCTTTTGTCTAATCCGGCATTGTGCCGTGAAATTCGAGGCGGGGATTGTGCGTCCCGGGAAGAACTGGCGGATTATTATCATACAATGCGGGATGAGTATGAAGTACGCCTGCAGGGAAATAAGAAAGTCGTTTTTCTGATGAAGGAATTCTGGCATTATATCAGCTGGATCCTTTCAGAGGAGGACCGACAGGAAATCGATGTACTGATGCATCTGAGAGATGGAGCGGAATTCTTTCGGAAAGCGGAAGAAATTGCGGCAAACTGTACAGTGGTGAAAGGACAGGGGTTTCATTCTGAGATGGAAGTACATAAGTTTTAGGGTAAATGACGGTGTAATAAAAGGACGGTGGAAGCCGTCCTTTTATTTGTTGACATCAATATAGCTGTAAAGTGTATATTTGGAGATGCCGAAAAAGTTTGAAATTTTGTCTCCGGATTTTGTAATGAGAAATGCACCGGCATCATTCAGAAATTGAATGGCGCGCACTTTATCATCCTTGGTCATCATGGCCACCGGTTTGCCGACCAGGGTAACAGACTGGCGAATCAGATCTTCCAGCAGATCATTCACATTCTGAGGGATACTTTCAGGTTCCTTCTTATCATCCTCATTGGCAACCAGGGATTTCAGCGCCTGTTCGGCCAGCAGCATGCTTGTAATATCGTAATTGATAGACAGAATACCGGTAATCTTCTGCTCTGTGTCATCATGAATATAGATTGTACTGGACTTCAAAATACGTCCATCGCCTGTTTTGGTCAGGTATGCCAGGTGATCTGTTGGAGCAGAACCCCGAGCTCCCATTGCCTTCATGGCTTCCAGAACAACGTGTGAAGGACCGTCTCCGACTGCACGATGCGTTACATGTCCGTTTTCAACAAGAACAACGGAATGTTCAATATCCGTAGATGTCAGGTCGTGGAGAACGACTTCGCAGTTATCACCAAACTGTTTGGCAAGCGCTTTCGCTAATTGCCTGAAAAATGGCAGATTGAGTGTCATAAAATTGTGTCTCCTTCCTGCAAATATGATTACAATGCACAGTAATATTATAATAATATATCAATTTCTGTAAAAAATTGCAAGGAAAAAGACAAAAAAATTTTGGACAACAACAATTTTTTTGCAACTGTTTTATTGTAATTAAAAATGAAACATAGTAATTAAAAATGAAACAAAGGAAATTTTGAGAATTATCATTTTGTAATGTTTAATGAAACAAGTGGAAAAATGGAAATTATCATTTTGTAATTCATAATAAAACAAAAGCAGTTATAGCAGCATCTGAACAGGATACTGCTATAAATACCTTTTGAAGTTAGTATTGAATTGTTCCGGGTTCATAAATGATGTCAGTTTTGGGGGCTGTTCCGTTTCGTATAATAAGACCAGAACGATAAAGTTGATGCTCTGTCATAAAAAATAGATGATAAAATTGTGTATTCTGGAAACAAAAATCTTTATAGTATGTTATATCTTGAATTTTATTAAGGATAGAATCAAGTTCACTTTTATGGATATTAGGCTGTTCATTGTTTATAGTAGCACATATACATTTATAATCTGATTCTGATAGGTATTTAATGGACAATGACGGATACGGATTTGAAACGAAACAAGGCAAGAATGACGATAAGAAGGTATCTTTCACTGATTTCGAACAAAGAGCTTAGGAGGAGAGTTTTTGGATTTTGAGTATCCGGTTATTGATAAAAAGAAACTGGGCAGCACCTTAAAAAGATATATGCAGGATAGGGGATTGACTGCCAGAGATGTACAGGAATATCTGGGGTTAGCCTGTGTACAGACAGTTTATCGGTGGACAGCCGGAATCAGTATACCGACGGTAGATAATCTGTATGCGTTGAGTCGATTGATGAATATTTCAATAGATGCGCTTGTAGGATCAAAAAGTAATTAGAAAAAGTATTTTATTATGGCACTTGGCAGTTTGTCAGGTGTCTTTTTTTGTGTTGCAATGTGTTGAAACATTACAGAATGAGGTTAATATGTTATAATGATCATATGAAATTTTATAGAGATTGAGTAAAATTATTTCATTTTGTAGATGAATGAATATCATCAGATGCTAAGTCGCGAAATATCTGCGAATAAGGTATTGTATCGCAATAATGATATACTAGATAGTAGATAAAGGTGTTTCTAATTTGGAAAGAACAAACTTGGAAGAACGGGTGTAATGTCGCCGTTATATACGGTCTTTCGCCCGCACGATGTTGACACGACTTATTTGGAGCATTTCTTTAAGTGTGCTTATTGGCATTCGTTTATGAATTTCAATGGTGACTCTGGTGCAAGGTCAGACAGGTTCTCAATTAAAAATGATGTGTTCTTCCAAATGCCTATACCTCTACCACATATAGATGAGCAGAGGAAAATAGGTGAGCTACTAACTTGTCTCGACCACCTTATCACCCTTCATCAACGTAAAGAAAAATTAAAGGATAACAATACATAGTTTTGACAATGATATTTTGAAAAATTTTATAGGAATGCTCTATTATCAAATTGACATAGGAATATGGTAGCGTATAATTAGAATTGAATACACTGAAAAAATGGAGGAATTACATGAAAGCACATAAATATTGGTCAGTAGGAGCTTTAATCACAATGATTGGAACTTTTTATACAGGATATAAAGGGTTAAAAGCAGCACACAAATACTTTGCATTTGGCTCTCTGATATGCATGATTATGGCAGTCTATTCTGGTCATAAAATGATTTCAGGTAATAAAAGAACAAGAAAACAGGTGGAAAATACAAAAG
>OLOO01000109.1_pt1 | contig 88276 bp, 76 predicted proteins | sample 1672621 | NCBI WGS metagenome assembly OLOO01 (sample SAMEA3136706, study PRJEB25190) | human gut metagenome | biome: human gut; feature: human-associated habitat; material: faeces | place: Austria | collected 2013 | reverse complement strand
GAGTCTTTGTGGAGTTTTTCGGTCCACCCTGTGTCATGATATATGGCTGTGTAAAGAGTTTCATTGCCTGGATCATAGTGATCATGATTACATATTTAATTGTTCCCTTCAGCCCAGGAATAGTGATATAAAGGAACTGTTTAAATTTTGTAGCACCGTCTACGGATGCTGCTTCGTACTGGTCTCTCGGGATTCCCTGAAGACCTGCCAGGAAGATCATCATCTGATAACCGGCGCCCTGCCATGCAGACATAAAGATGATAGAATTCATCGCTGTGCTTGCATCACTCAGGAACTTGATCGGGCTCATTCCCAGAGATACCAGAATGGAGTTGATAAGACCTGTGTTCGGGTTTGCATTGTAAAGTACAGACCACAGTACGGAGATAACTACCATAGAAGTAAGCTGTGGTGCAAAGTACATGGTACGGAAAACAGCCACTCCACGGAACTTCTTTGAAACCAGAAGTGCAAGTGCGAGTGCGAGTACACACTGACACGGAACAACAATTACAGTAAAGTACACTGTATTTTTTAATGCAAGCCAGAAGTTTTTGTCACTGAAAAGCTTCTGATAGTTTTCTAAACCAATAAATTTCATGGCATCAGGTCTCATGATCTGATATTTAAATCCTGAAAAATATACGGTATAGATCATAGGTACAACAAGAAATGCAATCAGAAGAATCACTGCCGGTGCTACAAAAATATATGCAGCCACTCTTTCATCACGTTTACGGCCGGAAAGCTTCTTTTTTTCTGCCTTTGCCATTGCCTTTCCCCCTTTTTCTTATCCAGAAAAAGCGAAGCCGCACCGCTTTTTTGCCGATGCGGCTTCGTTTTCATTTATTTGTTTTCTTATTCAGCGTAATATGTTTCGTAGTCTTCTGTAAATGTATCTACCACTGTATCAAATTCAGACTGAATATAATCTGTATCTGCTTCTTCATTACTTGCCGCATCAGAGAAGATGTTTGTCATTGCTTCTGCATATGCTGCGGAGAAAGTAGCATAGGAAGGAGTTCTTGGACGCGGAACTGCTGTGTTTTCAAGCTGATCTACGATAAGAGCTCTTGCACCTTCTTTGTACTCAGCCATTGCTTCTGTTTCATAAGCAGAAGAACGTGTTGCAGGTTTTGCAATTGCTGCTGCATAAGATGCTACGTTATCAGTATTCATCAGCCATGCCAGGAATTCACCTGCTGCATCTGCGTTCTCGCAGTCTTTGGAGATTGCTGCTGCCCAGTCACCACATGGGGAAACTGCTTTTTTAGTTTCAGCATTAACCGGATAATAAGTTACACCCCAGTCAAAATCAGCATTCTGTTCAAGTGTTGCGATTTCCCATGAACCACCGATCATTGTTGCACATGCACCATTGAGGAATTCATCTGTGATCGGTTCAACGTTTGCATATCCTTTAGCGATCAGATCTGCAAGCCATGCTGTTGTGTTTACTGCTTCTTCACTGTTCACATATCCATCGGCTTCTTTTCCATCTTCGCTGATATAATCTTTTCCAGCAGAAAGATACAGCGGTTCAAGAGCATATGGAAGTCCTTCGCCGTGGTCCATGATGATGTGTGTTCCTACATAATCATCTGTTGTACATTTTTCAGCAATCTCAGCAACTTCATCTGTTGTCAGAGGATTTTCGAGTGTACGGGAATCCAGATCATCTGTATCTACACCACATTCTTTGAGGTAATCTTTGTTGTAATAGAATGCTACGGAAGATTCTGTTGCACCTACAGCATATAATTTGCCATCATATGTATTCTGCGTCATTGAAGACTTTACGAAATCTGCTTTGTCTTCATCTGTAAAATAGTCATCCAGCGGAACTGTGATTCCATTAGCTGCATAATAGGAAACCTGCGGTCCGTCTACATAGAAGATATCCGGAAGATCGTTGGATGTAACTGCTGTAGCAATCTTGTTATCATACGCGTAAGAGTCTGAACGGTCAATTGCTTCACGACTTACCTGAATCTCAGGATGTTCTTCGTTCCATTCGGAAATTTTTTCTTTCCACCATGCTTCAATTGATTCTCTGTCTGTTGGACTCCAGATTGTGATGTTTGTCACGTCATCTGCGAATACCGGTACAGTTGTTGCTGCTCCTGAAACTGCAAGTGCTGCTGCCATTGCCAGACTAATGGTTTTTTTCATTTCTTAATCCTCCTTTAATGTTTATTTCCACCGCGCGAAAGGAAATATTTTAGAACTCGTTCCATATTCTCAAACAGCCGATTCTTATAAGTTTGTTCGAGAAGTTTTTTGTGGAAGCCGTTCCATATCGTGTCTTTATCATACTTCCATGAAGTGTATTTGTCAACAGAATTTGATTAAAAACTCGTTTCCAAGCACAATTCCGTGCATTTTTATAATTTTAGCATTTTAATTTTGTGCATATTGTATATGTGTATATGTTATTTTTTTAACATAGTCTATTTAGCATACAAAAAACATGCAAAGCCATTTTAGAGCCTTGCATGTTTTAATATTTTGTCAGATTTTTTTGTTTAAATGCTGATATATTTTTCTTTTTATGCTATATTTTTTATGTTTTTTGTTTATATCTTATAATTTACCATCAATTTCAACCGGATAGGTACTTTGTCCCTGCCTTAATTCCACGGATAAAATCTGTCTGTGTGGAACGGGTTCCTTGTCTTCTATCAGATTTATGACACTTTTGGCACAGGTTTCTGCCAGAAATTTCACATTCTGACAAATAGCCGTTACCTCCGGATAGCAGATTCTGCTGACATCCATGCCATCATAAGTGATCACCTTGAGATCCTCCGGGACTCTTTTCCCTGCTTTGAGGGCAAGGTGCATATAGCAGAGTGCCGGCTGGTCAGCTGCAAATACACCATCTGCATCCGGATATTTCTCCATTGCCTCGGCTGCTGCATCCCAGTAAGACTGGTGATCAAACAGATTCCATTCCATGGTCAGATCCAGGACTTCCACTCCATGCTTCTTCAACGTCTCTTCAAATATGATATGTCTGTCATTTGCCGCTACATTCGGAGCAATACCAGTGATGTGGACGACCCTCTTACAGTTATTTTTCAGCATGATCTCTGCTGCCAGCTTACCACCATAAGCATGGTCAGACCCTACCATAGGAATCTCCGGACCGAAATCCTGATCCAGTGCGACAATTGTACGCTTCCGGTTCACATATTCCTTCCAATGCAATGTATGTGCACCGGTAATGATTCCATCCACCATATTGCGGTCCAACATATTCAGATAGTCGCGTTCTCTGTTGCTGCTTCCTACTGTATTGCAGATCATCGCCTTGTAGCCTCTTTTATATAGAGCCACCTCTGTCTCTCGTGCAAATGAGGAGAAAAACGGATGATCCAGGTCAGGGATCAGAACGCCTATGATACCGGTTCGATTGCGAAACAGATTTCTTGCCAGTTCATTCGGCGTGTATTCCAGATCACTGATCGCCTGTTCAATTTTTTTGCGGGTATCAGCGGCAACATAACCACTGCCGTTTATTACTCTGGACACAGTACCGACCCCTACTCCGGCCTTCTGTGCCACATCTTTAATACTTGCCATACTTTTTAAGTTAACCTTTCTTATACTCTGTTGTCTGGTTACGATAGTTTATTGTAATTGTTCTGTCTCCTTACAGTTTTTCCACTTCAGACAACGAGTTCAAAACATTTCCAATCTTTTTCGCGGTAGATCATTACTGTTCATTCATCAACAGCAATATGAATTATTATCACGCAGAGTGACTCTGCAATTATAAGTAATGTGACAATTATAGCATAGCAGCATTTTCTTTACAATTATCATCCTGTAGGAAAAAACAGACATTTTTCAGCAACGTTACTGTTAACTCCGTTCGCAGTAACTTGGAAGCTAAAAAAGCAGGACCACATTCATTTCTGAATCGCAGTCCTGTTTTGCTGACTTTGGTTTGTAACTGTTCTCTGTTCACATCCCGTAACCGGTTCATGTCTTAGCAGTTACTTTTATATATTTTTGCTGACACGAAGTCTTGTCATCGCTCTTGCGAGTGCAGCCTGGCTTCTGTGATATTCCACAATGCTCTGTTTCTGACGCAGCTGCTCTTCCGCACGGTCTCTTGCCTCTTCTGCTCTGCGGATATCAATTTCTTCCGGACGTTCCACAGTCAGGCAGAACAGCTTTGCACGGTTGTTGATCATCTCAACAAAACCTGAACTTACCGCAACTGTCAGCCAGTTCCCTTCAGAATCCTCAAAGCGCATCTCACCCGGAACGATCGCACAGATCATATTGGCATGATGTGCCAGAAATTCCTTCTGTCCATCCTCGGCCGGGATGATCAGTGACTTGGCTCTTCCTGCAAAAAACTGTCTGTTGGCAGCATAAATTTCAAGTCCGAATGTACTTTCCATAAGCCTCACCCCTTATTCTTCTGATAAAGTTTTGGCTTTTTCGATTACTTCGTCAATGGTTCCTACGTTGAAGAACGCATTTTCCGGATACTGATCCATCTCACCATCAATGATCATCTTGAATCCACGAATCGTTTCTTTGAGCGGAACATATTTACCAGGAATACCTGTAAAGTTCTCAGCTACATGGAATGGCTGGGACAGGAATTTCTGAATCTTTCTTGCACGGAATACCGTATTCTTATCCTCATCAGAAAGCTCTTCCATACCAAGGATTGCAATGATATCCTGGAGTTCTTTGTATTTCTGAAGGATTTCCTGTACTCTACGTGCAACTTCATAATGCTCCTCGCCGACTACATCAGCTTCCAGAATACGGGAAGTAGATTCCAGCGGATCAACAGCCGGATAAATACCCTGCTCTACGATCTTACGGGAAAGTACGGTAGTCGCATCCAGATGTGCAAACGTTGTTGCCGGAGCCGGGTCAGTCAGGTCATCGGCAGGTACATATACGGCCTGTACAGAAGTTACAGAACCAGAAGTTGTAGAAGCGATACGCTCCTGAAGTTCACCCATCTCAGTTGCCAGTGTAGGCTGATAACCTACGGCAGACGGCATACGTCCGAGAAGTGCAGATACCTCAGAACCGGCCTGTACAAAACGGAAAATATTATCAATAAACAAAAGTACATCTCTGTGCTCTGTATCACGGAAATATTCAGCCATTGTAAGACCTGTTTCCGCAACACGCATACGGGATCCCGGCGGCTCATTCATCTGTCCGAACACTAAGGCTGTTTTCTCAAGAACACCGGATTCCTTCATTTCTGACCAGAGGTCGTTACCTTCACGGGAACGTTCTCCAACACCTGTAAAAATAGAATATCCGCCATGCTCTGTAGCGATATTCTGGATAAGTTCCTGGATCAGAACGGTTTTACCAACGCCGGCACCACCGAACAGACCAATCTTACCACCCTTTGCATAAGGAGCAAGAAGGTCGATGACCTTGATACCTGTCTCCAGGATCTCTACGGCCGGTTTCTGATCTTCGAAGCTTGGCGGATCCCTGTGGATCACCCAATGCTCTGCATCATCCAGAGCTTCTCCACCGTCAACTGTCTCTCCAAGAACATTAAAAAGTCTTCCAAGAGTGCAGTCTCCTACCGGAACCTTGATTCCACTTCCTGTGGCAACTACTTCTCTGTCTCTCTGAAGTCCCTCACTGGCGCTCAGCATAATGCAGCGAACCACATCATTTCCCAGATGCTGAGAAACTTCCATAACGCATTTCTTACCATTGTTTTCGACTTCAAGGGCGTCCTTGATATCCGGAAGATCGCCATTCTCAAAAACAACATCTACAACAGGTCCCATGACCTGTACAATCTTACCTTTACTCATTATCGTCCCTTCCTTTTCTGGGCCTTCGCACCACTGCAAACTTCTGTGATCTCCTGTGTGATTGCTGCCTGACGTGCACGGTTATACTGAATCGAAAGATCCTGAAGCATTTTCTTTGCACTGTCTGTAGAAGACTGCATGGCTGTCATTCTCGCATTGTTCTCACTTGCATATGCTTCTACAAGACAGCCGTAGATCACACCTGTCAGGTAATTAGGGATCATAATGTCCAGTACGCCGTCTGCCGAAGGAAACATCTCTATCTCCTCCTGATGAACGCTCACCGGAACCTCAAGTGGCGAAAAGTTCGTTTTCTTTAAAGGAAGAAGCTGCATATTTACTGGCTCCATCACAACTGCATTCTGCATCTGTGTATAGATGATATGCACCTCATCCACTTCTCTTTCCAGAAAGCTTCTTACAACTTCCTCACTGATCAATCTTGCACGATGCATGGTCGGCTTCTGTACGGTATAGCGGAAGCTTCCATCCATGTCCACATCTTTCTTGCCAAAATACTGACGACCGACCATACCAAGAACATACAGCTTATGATATCCAGGTGTAGATGCTATAAATTCTTCTGTCATTCTGGTAATATTATGGTTATAAGCACCTGCCATACCCTTGTCACCAGTTATCACTATGGTTGCTATCTTACGCTCTTCCTGCGGGATCAGATGACGCACGCTGAAGAACGGATGCTGGATATCCGGAATATGACGAAGGATTCTGGCGATCGCACCCTGCATATTATAGAAGTAAGGCTCTGTATCAGACAGTATCTTCTTGGCTTTTTTCATCTTGGAAGAGGAAATCATATACATGGCATTGGTAATCTTCATTGTGTCCTGGACACTGCTTATCCTGCTTTTTATTTCTCTTGCATTTGCCATAAGTTCCTCCTATGCAATATCTGCTTATTATTTTGCGGCTGCGCGATCCTTAAACTCATCTGCAGCCTGAAGGATCTTCTCTCCAAGTTCATCGCTTAAGACTTTCTTCTCATCAATCTCTTTGCCGATTTCAGGATATACATTATCAAAATATTCAAGCATATCCATCTGATATTTCTTCAAATGCTTCTTATCCACATGAACCAGCTTTTTGTGAGTCGCTGTCCACAGTGTGATAACCTGCTGGTGGAGAGAAAGTGGATTACACAGCGGCTGTTTCAGAAGTTCCATCAGACATCCACCGTAGGCAAGCTGTGCCTTGGTAGCATCATCCAGATCAGAACTGAACTGAGTAAAGACTTCCATCTCACGATACTGTGCCAGATCGATACGGATACTTCCGGATGCTTTCTTCATTGCCTTGGTCTGTGCTGCACCACCTACTCGGGATACAGAAAGACCTACATTGACAGCCGGTCTCATACCTGAGAAAAACAGATCACTCTCGAGGAAAATCTGTCCGTCTGTAATGGAAATTACGTTGGTAGGAATATAGGCAGATACATCACCCGCCTGTGTCTCGATGATCGGAAGTGCCGTGATAGAACCTCCGCCCAGTTTGTCACTCAGACGGCTGGAACGCTCCAGAAGTCTTGAATGAAGATAGAATACGTCACCAGGATATGCCTCACGTCCCGGAGAACGCTCCAGAAGCAGTGACAGTGCACGATATGCAACTGCATGCTTACTTAAATCATCATAAACAATAAGGACATCTTTTCCTTTGTACATAAAGTACTCAGCAAGAGCGGTTCCCGCATAAGGAGCAATATACTGAAGCGGTGCACAGTCACTTGCAGTTGAAGAAAATACGGTTGTATATTCCATAGCTCCATATTTCTCAAGGTTGGATACAACTTTGGCTACCGTAGATGCCTTCTGACCGATTGCCACATAAATACAGATCACATCCTTATCCTTCTGGTTCAGGATGGTATCGATTGCAAGAGAAGTCTTACCGGTCTGTCTGTCACCAATGATAAGTTCTCGCTGTCCTCGTCCGATTGGGAACATGGAATCAAGTGAAAGGATTCCTGTTTCCAGCGGTACATTTACGGATTTACGGTCAATAATTCCAGGTGCCGGATTCTCTACCGGGCGATAATCCTGTTCTTTGATATCACCTTTTCCGTCAATCGGGGCTCCAAGAGCATTAACGATTCGTCCAACGAAACCATCACCTACAGGTATACCTGCCTGTTTACCAGTTCTGGTTACTTTGGTTCCCTCCTTGATTCCGGTATCCTTACCAAACAGAATACATCCCATGCTGTTTGTACGGATATCCTGAACCATTCCCTTGAGTCCATTTTCAAATACTACAACCTCGCCATACATAGCGTGATCAATTCCATAAACAGTTGCAATTCCATCTCCTACGGAAATGACCGTTCCTACTTCCTGGTTCTGGCTGATTTCATCATAATTCTCTATTTCTTCTTTCAGAATGGAAATAATCTCATCTGGATTGATTGCACTCAACGTGTTCACCTCCGGGTCAATTTCTGTTCCAGCTTGCGGTAACGTCCCCGCAGGCTCCAGTCATATTCGCTTCCGCCCGCCAGAAGGACAAATCCTCCGATCAGGCTTTTATCTTCTATCATTTCTATTTCGGCTTTCTGCGCCCCAAATTCCCGGCATAAAAATGCTCTGATACCATCAAGCTGTGCATCCTTCGGTGCTGTTACATAACGCATGACTGCGTGTATGGTCTTCTCATGCTGTCGGCACAGTTCTTCGTAATCTTCAAAAATTTCCTCGATCAGATCAATTCTGTGATGCTTGCAGACGACCTTGATGAAACTCTTCATTTCCTCAGGGATCACTCTGTCGATCACTTTTTCCTTGATCTCAAATGGTACCAATGGGTTCTTCAGACTCTGTGCGAGTTCAGGAACCTCCCGGAATATTTCTTTTGTATTCTGTATGACCTTTCTGGAAACAGAAAGGTCATACAGAGTTTTTGCATAATTAACGGCGGTCACTGTCATCTGGATCACCTGCTTTTTCTATAAATTGGTCATACAAGGATAAATCCTGGTCTGCTCCACTGTTTTTACCAATAATTTTACCGGCAGCTTCCATAGCAAGAGAGGCAACATCATCTTTCATCTGACGCATAGCATTCTCGCGCTCTGTGTTGATGTCCTCCTGCGCTTTGGCAAGCATTGCAGATACCTTTGCCTGTGTATCTTCCACAGTTTTGTCTGCCTGTGCTTTGGCTTCTTTTCTGGCCTGCTCCATAATCTGGAAGGATTCTTCTCTGGCGGATTTCAACGCACCCTCATACTGTTCCTTAAGTGCCTTCGCCTGATCCTCCTGCTCCTTTGCTCCTGCAAACTGCTGATCGATCATAGCCTTTCTTACGTCCATCACTTTGATGATCGGTCCGAATAAAAACTTCTTCATCAATAAATAAAGAACTAACAGGTTGATGATCGTAAAGACAAGGTTGATGTCAATTTTTATCACCTGGTCCACCTGCCTCTCTGTATTTTTCGGTTCTTTATCATTAGCCCAGCATGATGATGATCAGAAGTCCGATTACGAAACCGTAAATAGCTGTTGCCTCGGCAAGGGCACAACCTAACAGCAGGTTCTTACTGATCTTGCTCTCTGCTTCCGGCTGTCTTGCGATAGCTTCAACTGCCTTGGAAGTTGCGATACCAATACCAATACCTGCTCCAATACCTGTAAGAACTGCGATAGCTGCTCCGATTGCTACTAATGTTGACATACTTTTTTCCTCCTGAATAGATATCAAATTTTCTTTTGCCTTACTCGATTGCTTCCTTGATGAACAAGGATGTTAAAAATACAAATACATAAGCCTGTATGAATCCGTCAAAGAAATCAAAATACAGACTGAACGGTATGGGAAGAATTGCCGGACATATAAATTCAAGCAATTTCATTACAACAAAGCTTCCCAGGACATTACCAAATAATCGCATACACAGAGATGTTGGTCTGATCGCAAGCTCCAGAATATTGATTGGAAGCATGATCGGCACAGGCTCTGCAAAGCTCTTAAGGAATCCCTTAAGTCCTCTCTTATGAAATCCTGCATATTCAATCAGAATAATGCTCATAAGCGACAATGCTATGGTAACATTCATGTCCTTCGTCGGTGGTGTAAACCCAAACACACCTGCTATATTGGCTATTCCAATGAAAATTACGGTTGACATCAGATAAGGGACATACCGTTTTCCCTCTTCTCCCAGAATTCCCACAAAGAAATCCTGGAGGAAACTTACTCCTGATTCCAGAAGAAGCTGTTTTTTGCCTGGATTCTCGACTTTAAGGTTTCGAACCAGTATCAGAGAAAGTATTACCAGAACGGCCATAATGACCCAGGTAACCGCGACGCTCTCTGCAATCGGTATTCCGCCGAACACTGGTATCGTAAACAATGTCTTGCTCTCAAGCTCTTCTGCCAATGTGGCTGATAAATTCCCCGTCTTTCTCCCTCCTTTTCTCCGACCGAACCAACATATTGGTCATACCGGTCTGTCATTTGATGCCTTTATTTTACGCTTTGTCAAAAAAAAGTCAATATCCATTCTAACTGTTTTGTACAAGAAGTTTTTCGTATTTTATACATTTTGCATAATTATATTAAATATAACTTCATATTATAAGTGATATTTCTCCATAAGATAAGACCGAAAATGAGCCGTCTGCTTCCTGTACTCTGAGCCTTCCATCCGGACAGATTTCCAGGGCCTTCGCCTCACGTATTTCCTGCCCGTCCACGATCCGGACCTCTCTTCCGGGGACAAGATTTTGCTGTATATATTCAGGCGGAAGCCGTAGTTCCCTGGTCTCTTCAAGCAGGAAATTGATGATCTCTGCTGCCAGCCGGTTGCGGTCCAGTTCTGCTGCTGCCTCCCTGTCCTTATAAAGTGCTCCTGCAATCCCCTTTAGTTCAGATGGATATCCCTCAGCTGCTTCATACAGGTTCAGACCGATCCCCACCACTGCAAAATCAATCTCCCCACTCTCAAAATCTGTGACAGCCTCTGTCAGAATGCCACAGACCTTCCTGTCATGATAATAAAGATCGTTGACCCATTTAATATCAAGAGAGATTCCCGTTACCCTGAGAACCGCCTTGTAGACCGCCACAGCTGCCTCTGCGGTGAGAAGAAGGCTCTCCCTTAAACTTCCCTGTGGTTTAAGGATCACACTCAGATACAGCCCTGCCTCCTCCGGAGAATAAAAGCTTCTGCCTCTCCTTCCCCGCCCTGCAGTCTGCTTTCCTGCTACCACACAGCCTCCATGACCGGCAGTTCCTGTCACTGCCGCTTCTTTCGCCGCACGATTCGTAGAATCTGTTTCCTGATATACCTTCAGATAAACTTCTGGTGAAACTAAAAAAGGCCGTATTGCCTCAACGGAAAGACGATGACTGTCCTTCACCAGCATATAGCCCTTATTCTGTCCTGCTTCTATTGTATATCCTTCTTCCCTGAGAGCCTTCACTGCCTTCCAGATGGCCGCTCTGGTACAGTGAAGTTCCTCAGCAAGTTTCTCGCCAGAGAGAGTTTCTCCTTTCTGCTGTTCTAATATTCCTAAAAGTTTAGATTTTACCGTCATATTTTTCTCCATAATTTCTAAGGGTTTTTTTAAGAAATGCGACATATTCCCTGCGGATATTATCCGGTGATACGATCACAGCTCCGCTGCCAAGTCCTGCAAGCCAGCCAAAAAACTGTGTACCAACCTTGATCTGTGCCTGCATGGAAAAATGCTTCTCATCCTTGGGGATCAGCATAACATCCCGTCCGAAATGATCCAGCACAGTCCCTACAAACTGATTCTCAAACTCCATCCGCACACTTCTCTCCATGCCTCCGAACATTCCAAAGGTACCGGAAGAAAATTTCCCAAGATCAAAATCTCTGAAAATATTACCGCCGTTTCTCTTCTGTTTCTCAATGACCTCCACATGCATCATCTTATCCACCCGGTAATGCTTCAACACTCCACTGTTCTCATCCAGACAGAGAAGATAATAATTCTCATTCTTCCAGATCATCTTCCACGGGCTTACCTGATACCATTCACCGTTCTTCCTGGGCTTCAGCTCCCTGGACAGAGTCCATTCATAGTAGTGGAACCGAATCTGCCGATTATTCGATATCCCCTCATAGATGGTCTGGATATTGCTGTAAATCTCCTCGTTGACTGTCTTATTGCCTGGCTCGATAAAAAGCTGCTCCCGAAGCTTCTTGGCCGCTTCCGGGACAACAAGACTCTCCAGTTTGCGCAGCAGTTCTCTGGATTTCTTCTGTGTTACAAATCTCGAAGACTGCACTGCATCCATAAGAAACTTCACTTCCGGAAGCTGAAATTTACGGTTTGCTATATAAAATCCACCAACCTTCCCACGGCGGTTGCGGATATCAAGTCCGTAGATTCTCAGTGCCTCGATATCATCGTAGATCGTCTTGCGCTCCACACTGATCCCGTACCCTCTGAGATACTGTGCCATGTCCTTCGCAGTTATGGGATGCTCCTCATCTGTCCGCTCCAGCAATACATCCATCAGGTATAATATTTTGAGTTTCTGGTTAAATGATTTCGGCATGTAATATAATATCCTTTTAATTCTGCTTTTATTTATCGGTCAGTGCTGCCACTACACCGGAATATACTACCACAAAAGCCAGTGCCATCGCAATCCAGTCAGCAGAATGCACATCAATCTTCATGACCATGGCACCCAGGATCATGATCTCCACCGTTACCAGTATTCCGAGTATCATCGCCATAGCATTGGAAAATTTCTTCCTCTCCGTATGATTCTCTCTGTTCTCTGTCTCATAGTGTCTCTTTGCTGTTTCTGCTGTGTTCATCATAGTAAAATCCCCTTTATATCGTATTATGGTCCGAGAGTTCCGAATATTTGTTCTGAACATATTTTCCGAACATCTTTTCGATATAAAGAGTATCTCATATTAAATGTCCAATAAAACGGGATGAACTTAAATTTCCGAATATATGTTTGCTATTTATCTGCGAACACAATTTTATCTACCTGATATGTGCCATTTTCGACTGTCATAACTGCCATTGAGATGTCCTGCCCGAAACGGCTTCTTCCGCAGCTTCCCGGATTCAGCCATAGTCTGCCATCGATCGTTTTTTCAAAATAACTATGGGTATGACCAAAAATCACGACCTGCGTGCTGCCAAGCTCCCATGCCACATCTTTTTTGTTATGTGTCATAAAGAACTCCACTCCTTCAATCCTGAAACGAAGGGTCTTTGCGATCCCGGCCGCCCATTCTCCGTCATTATTGCCCCGTACAACATAAATAGAAGCAAGACAGCGAAGTTCATCAAGAAGTTCCGGCCTGGTCACATCACCCGCATGAAGAATGCAGTCACATGTTTTGAGGATTTCCAGAATCTCCGGCCTTAACAGTCCATGCGTGTCTGAAATAATCCCGATTTTTTTTGCCATAGGATGCCTCTCCCTTTCTGTCAGAGCTGATGATCTTATGTAACTGTTCAAAGTAACGATCTATCAGTAACCTTCTATGCGTCTTTCCTTTCGGAGTGCATTGCGCTTCTGAGCTCCGAGCCACTCGGCTTTTTCAGATTCTGTCTCGACGATCAGACCGGGAACTTCTACCTTATTGTCATTTTGATCCAATGCAACCATAACCTCATAGGCACGGTTGATGACCTTACGCGTTCCGTCAGGGCTTTCTACATAGGTATCGATCCGTACTTCCATGGAGGTTCGGCCGACATAAGTCAGCTTCCCGATCAGAACCACGGTATCTCCCAGATAGGCTCCTGCCTTAAAATTCAGATTATCCACGCAGGCAGTCGTCACGATCGTCCCTGCATGTCTGTACGCTACGATCCCCGCCATCTCATCGATCCACTGCATCAGAACGCCGCCAAAAAGTCTGCCGTAACCGTTGATATGCTTATTCATGATGAGATAGGTATTCTCCGTGCGGGAATCCTCCATGTGCTTCATCTTTCTCATAATTTTTCTCTTTTCTTATAACTATAATCCCTGTTTCTGAAACTGTACAGCTGCTTTTTCATATTCCGACATCGGCACGCCATATTCTCTGCCCATGCGCACGACTTCATATACAAGTCCATCAATCTCAGACTGCTTTCCGGCCATAACATCTCTCTGCATGGATGTTGTGGATTCCGGTGCGAGATTTGAAAGAATCTTGAGGTTTCGTTCCACAAGGTCTTCTTCAAATTCAATTCCCATTGCATGGGACAAATTAACGATTTCACGCATCAGTTCGCAGATCATCTCACGTTTCTCGCCTTCCTGCTGAAAATCAACTGCCGTGGCATTGTAATATAAACCTGCTGTTCCGATCGGTGATACATAGGAAAACTTCACCATCGCATCTCTGCGGATATCCGGTGAGAGAATCACTTCCAGATTTTCGGATAACATATCCCGTGCAATCGCTCTCATGCTTTCGGTTTCTTCAGAAGGAGTCCGCGCACCAAAAACAACCCGAAGGATCCTGCCATGGCGAAGGATCACTCCCGGCTCCTCGATTGCCGCTGATACATAGATGCATCCATCCGGTACGGTGAGATCTGGAAATTCTTTCTGTAATCTGCCGCCGGTTCCATAAATATTCAGGATTGGAAGAACTACTGTCTCCGGACCGGCAATCCTGCGGATATCCGGGATCAGATCCGTCAGGGAATAGCCCTTGACACACACCAGGATCACGTCCGGCTGCTCTGTGTATTCTTCCATCCGGCATGCTTTGACAGGAATGGTCTCTTCTTTTCCATCCCAGAGCTGTCTCATGGTAAGCCCCTGTTTCTGCATCGCCTCAAGATGGTAGCCTCTCGCGATCAGAGTTACATCCTTTCCTGCTTCTGTAAGATAAAATCCAAGAGTCCCTCCGGTTCCTCCTGCCCCGATGATTGCGTATTTCACACCAGATTCCTCCTTTAAATTCTGTCGTATTTACTTTCAAAACAGGCCCCTCGTCATATGAGGAGCCTGAAGTATTCATGAAGCACTTCCGCGCTTCTTCTAATATCAAATATTTTTCTGGCAGATATCCTCCAGACAACATTTGTCACAATATGGCTTCGTCCGTGCCGTACAGACTTCACGCCCATGATAGACAAGGCGATGGCAAAAGTCACTTCCCTCTTCCGGAGGAATAATCTTCCATAACGCCATTTCCACCTTCTTCGGATCCTTGATTCCGTCAACCAGACCGATTCTGTTACACAGACGAATGCAATGTGTATCCGTCACAATTGCCGGCTTGCCAAAAACATCCCCCATGATCAGATTCGCACTTTTGCGTCCCACCCCCGGAAGCTTCAGAAGCTCCTCAAAGGTTGTCGGGATATTGTCATTGTAGTTCTCGTGAAGAATCCTCATGCATGCACTGATGTCCCTTGCTTTGCTCCTGCCAAGGCCACACGGACGGACGATCGCCTCAATCTCCTCCGGTTCTGCCTTTGCCAGAGATGCCACATCCGGATACTTTGCATAAAGATCCTCCACAACCACATTCACTCTTGCATCCGTACACTGGGCAGCCAGTCTCACACTCACAAGCAGTTTCCATGCCTGGTCATAGTCCAGCGTACATCCTGCATCCGGATATTCTTTCTTAAGTCTGTCGATCACTTCCAGTGCCAGTTCTTCCTTTGTCATTTCTCACACCTCAGCCTAAAAAGTACCGAAAATACGGTCGCCGGCATCTCCAAGACCCGGACAGATATATGCGTGATCATTCAGCTCACGGTCCAGATGTCCCACATAGATCTGTACATCCGGATGTTCTCTGTGAAGACGCTCCAATCCTTCCGGTGCTGCAATAACAAACATACATTTGATTTTTTTGCCGCCATGCTGCTTGATCATTCTGACAGCATCTACCGCAGATCCTCCAGTTGCGAGCATCGGATCCGTCACAATGATCTGTCTCTGTTCGATCCGATCCGGCAGCTTACAGAAATATTCATGCGGTTCATGGGTCTCCGGATCTCTATAAAGCCCGATATGACCGATCTTTGCAAAAGGAACCAGTGTGGTAATGCCATTCACCATACCAAGACCTGCACGAAGTACCGGTACGATCGCCAGCTTCTCACCTGCGATCATAGGTGACATACAGGTTTCGATCGGTGTCTCAACCTCTACATCCTCCAGCGGAAGATCTCTCAGTGCCTCATATCCCATTAGCACCGCGATTTCCTCAATCAGCTTACGAAATTCATTTGTCCCTGTGTTTTTGTTTCGAAGCATGGATATTTTGTGCTGGATCAGAGGATGATCCATAATAAATACATTCTCCATAGTTACCTCCAAATACGTTTTTTTGTTCGCCACTTACTTACCGAGGCAATGGCTTAAGTTGTTACTGTTCACTCCGTTCACAGCAACTTGTTTTCTATCGTGATTATACTCTATTTCTCAATCATTGACAACCATCTCAAAAGTGTTACACTTAACTTATATTTATCGCAGACAAGGAGAATTTTATGACGGATTATGAACAGGTTTTTCTATCTTCCGGGCAGGAGAAACAGAAGCTTGCCATTGCCCTGAAACGTTTTGCAGAAGTCAGCGAACCTGACTGGCAGAACCGTTACCAGAGTTATCTGCGGACAAGATTTCGTCCTGCCATGACAGAACTGATCCACAGCGGTGACCTCGAACGGATCCGGAGATTATGCAGCTTCGCTTCACTGACTGCCCCCACACTGGAACAGTTTATTCAGGAGGCTTCCGTCTCCGGTCAGACAGAAATCCTTACCTTTCTGCTCCGGTTAAAAAAAGACTCCTTCGGCTTTCATGACAGGGAGTTTTCTCTATAAAAAATAATAAGGAGACAGCACAGGAATCAGTCATCCAGGATTGACTCCCATGCCCGGTGATATCATATGGAGTCCTTTGATAAACATTCTCTCTATCAGAAAATCTGGGAGCTGACACGCGAACAGCTCTCTGTAAAATATCCATTTTTCCGGAAACTCCTGTGGGATTTTTCCTTTCAGGAATCTGAGGATACCCGGACCGCCGGAACAGACGGCAGCATTATCTATTTTAATCCTGATTTTGTGATACGAAGCTTTCAGAACTCCGCCACGGAACTGGAGGAGTTTTTTCTGCATATGCTGTATCACTGTCTGTTCCTTCATCCTGTCATGGATGTACCGGCAGATCCTGTACTCTGGAACCTCGCCTGCGATACTGCGGTCCAAAGAATTTTACATAATGAAAAAAAGGAATGGGATCCAATGAAAATCTATCAGGAATTTTCTGCGTCAGAAATCTCCGAACAGACAGATTCTTCCGCCTCCGCTCCCGAATCAGACCCAGTCATCCCACTGGATGACCATGCTTTCTGGAAATATGTCCACCGGGATCAGTTTCTGGAAAAAATCCACAAGACTCTCGCCGGCATGTCAGGCGCCTCCAGTCTGGGTCTGTACGGAAATGGCGGCCGGGGCAGTTCGCCCGGAAATCGAACCGAGGAGCTTTCTGTCGAAGAAAAAGGTAAATACGATTTTCATCGTTTTCTCAGACGCTTTGCCGTCCACCGGGAAGAAATCCATACAGACACCCAGAGTTTCGACTATATTCCCTATATATACGGACTGGAACACTATGGAAACATCCCCCTGATCGAATATCTGGAATATCAGGAGGTGACCCGTCTGGAAGAACTTGTCATCGCGATCGATACCTCCGGTTCCTGCTCATCTGACACGGTTCGACGTTTCATGGAAGAAACCTATGGAATCCTCAGTGACCAGGAGAATTTTTTCTGCAAAATGAACCTCTATATCATACAATGTGACTGCTTTGTACAGGACGTGGCACACATTATCTGCGAAAAAGACTGGAAGGATTATCTCAAAAATCTCAGAATCCACGGACGCAGCGGAACCGATTTCCGACCTGTTTTTGACTATATAGAAAAGCTTCGCAGCGAGAGGAAACTGAAAAACCTCAAAGGTCTTCTCTACTTCACAGACGGCGACGGAATCTACCCGGAAAAGCCCACCGATTATGAGACTGCTTTTGTTTTTTACAAAGAAAAAGCCCTGCACCAGAAGGTTCCCGCATGGGCTGTAAGATTATACCTTGATACCGAAAAATCCTGAATCTCCGCTGAAAGGGTCATGTTATGAATATCAAAGAAGCCAAAGAAGAAATTCTGCATACCATACAGATCTACACCCGAAAGGATGCCCACGGACAGTATCTCATGCCCTCCGTCCGCCAGCGTCCCGTCCTTCTGATTGGTCCTCCCGGAATCGGAAAAACTGCCATCATGGAGCAGATTGCCCGTGAATGCGGCATCGGCCTCACCGCCTATACCATCACGCATCACACCCGCCAGAGTGCCGTAGGACTTCCCGTCATTGTCAAAAGAAATTATCAGGGACATGAATATTCCATCACGGAATACACTATGAGTGAAATCATTGCCTCCGTCTATGAAACCATAGAAAAAACCAGCTGTAAAGAAGGCATCCTGTTTATCGATGAGATCAACTGCGTTTCAGAAACCCTGGTTCCTACCATGCTCCAGTTTCTTCAGAATAAAACCTTCGGTACGCATCCTGTTCCTGCGGGATGGATCATCGTTGCCGCCGGAAATCCAATAGAATACAACAAATCAGCCAGAGAGTTTGATATTGTCACTCTCGACCGTGTAAAGCGGATCGATGTGGAACCGGATCTTGCCGTATGGAAGGAATATGCCTGGGCAAAAGGGATCCATCCGGCAATTCTGTCTTATTTAAGTTTACATAACGACAGATTCTACCATGTAGAAAATACTGCTTCCGGCGTACATTTTGTCACAGCACGAGGCTGGGAAGATCTGTCTTCTATCCTATATGGCTATGAAGATCTTGGGTTTTCGCCGGATGCCTCTCTGATCCTGCAGTATCTCCAGGAACCGGAAGCTGCCAGAGACTTTGCCGGCTATTATGCACTCTATGCAAAATACCGTCAGGATTACCAGATTCCACAGCTCCTCTCCGGTCGCCTGTCCGAAGAGGAATTCCAAAATCGCTGCAATCTCGTGCAGCAGGCCTCCACCGATGAAAAAATCTCTGTCGCAGGTCTCCTTCTTGATGGATGGAACAGTTTTTTCCAGAAATTCCAGAAAGAAGACCAGTTCACAACTACACTTCATGAAACACTGAAACAGATCCGCACTTCCCTGCTTCGAGGAGAGACTCTGGATGAGATCATTTTACAGCGAAAACAGGCACTGAAAGTCAGAGCGGAAAATCATCTTATCTCATCTGAAGAATACGATCAGGCCGATCAGATCACAGAAATCCTGGAAAACTGCCTGATCGAGACACGCAGAGAACGGGCTGCATCCACTGACGCTGTTCTTGATATTCTCCGGGATGCCTTAAGCGACGCCGTTGACAGCCGCAAAACCGCTGCCGCCCGCACTTCGCTTGCGCTGGAGCATGGCTATCGTTTTGCAAGCGAAGCCTTCGAGGATGGACCGGAACTGCTTTTCCTTACTTCTGATCTCGGTCATAATCCAAAAGCAGTACAGTTTATCAGCATCTTCGGATGCGAACCCTATTTTCATTACAGTGAGCAGCTGATGTTCCAGGAAAAACGAAAGTCTCTGCTTCGCGAAATCGAAAACCATTCTTAAAGCCAAAAAACGGGCAGATCCCCTTGTTATATCCAGGGATTTGCCCGTTTATCATTTATAAATCATATCCAGTCTCTGCCATCAGAATTTCTGCGAATCTTCGGTCCCATCAGACCATTTTTGCGCTCCAGTATCTGACGAAATTCAGATGCATACATCGCAAAGGACATTGCCATACATACCGCACATGCTCCGATCAGTACGTTTGCCGTCGAGTACGGAAGTCTCACTCCCGCCGTCAGAACCATGACAACCACATAAGAAACCGCAGTATTCAGCTTTCCATGCCACTGTGCTTCTCCTGTCGCTTCTGTCTCCATCATGACCTTCCAGCCCATCACAAGCATATAGGTTTCCTTCACCGCAAACAGGATCAGAACCAGCTTTACCAGCGGATAACGCGACATCAGACACGCCAGCATCACTGCCTGCATCGCCTTGTCTGCCAGCGGATCAAGGATCCTGCCGATCTTGCTGACCTGATGAAAGGCTCTCGCGATTCTTCCATCCAGAAAATCGGTCGCTGCAGCTGCCATAATGATCATAGTCAGAACCGGCCTGTTTCCTCTCATTCCATGTCTCTCACAAATACCAAGGAAAAGTACTGCAAGCCCAAGTCTGATAAAGCTCAGAAGATTCGGTACTGTAAGGATTTCCTTACGCGTAAAAATCTCCGCCAGTTTCTCCTGTCGTGCCGGAATCACACGATAGAAAAGCTGATAACACAGAATATTCAGGATCAGTGCAGTCATTACATCTGAAACACAGTGCTGTTTCAAAAACATCGTTGCCAGAACGATCGAAACTGTCAGGACCGTCTGAGCTGCAGTAAACAGCCTGTTTTTCCTGCATCGCTCATTCTGGAAAAGTGCTATGCAGCTTGCCACAGAGTTAAATACATGGATGCTTGGAAAAATATTCGTCGGTGTATCTATTTTGTACAGATATCGCACTGCCGAAACAAAAACTCCGCTCTCCCCGCTCAGATCCGGACGAAGATTCTGTCCGTTCGGATACACGTAGGAAACAAGGATAAAAAGAGTCATTCCCACTGCCAGAGTGCCAATATACTGATAATATTCCTTCTTACTCGAACAGAACAGTGCAAAGTAAACGATTGTGCCAATCAGGAAAAAATACCACAGCACATATGGAATAATAAAATACGGGCAGAATGGAATCCTGTCATCTGCCAGGGAATGGATGATATGTATCCTCGCTTCACTTTTCTCTACAAGCGTAAAGGACAACATATAAAAAACTCCATACAACGGAATCATCCATAAATGTTTTGATTTCTTCAGATAATCCAAAATATCACCTTTCCAAAAACGCTGGCCTGTGCCAGGAGATCATTTTCAGTCACTTAATTCTCGTTTCATTTATCTGTAGGTAATAATATACCCATTCATAAGATTTAATCAATCCACAAAATACCCAAAATAAATGATTTTACAAAAAATTCACTATCTCTTTGCATAAAGATAAGATAAAAATAAGAAATTCTTTTGTTTTCTCCGGACGCAAAAGAGGAAGTGCTTTTATGCTGCACTTCCTCTCTTCCTCTGTGTATCCTTATACAAGACCTGCTGGAATTCTCTCAGCTTCTCCTTTGCCTCAGGACTTAAATTCTGCGGTACCTGAATCTGTACGGTCACGTACTGATCTCCATGTACAGTGGAATCTTTCATAGACACAATACCTTTGCCTCTCAAACGGATCTTGCGTCCGGACTGTGTTCCCTCTGGAATCTTACAGATTACATCACCGTACAGAGTAGACACCTTCGCCTCACCGCCAAATACGGCTGTTGTAAATGGAATATTTGCTGTTGTGTAAATATCCATTCCTTTACGCTCAAAGCCAGGTTTCGATGTTACATTGACCTTCAGAAGAAGATCCCCTGCCGAACCGCCATTGAATCCCGGATTTCCTTTTCCTTTCAGCCGGATGCTCTTGCCATCCTCGATGCCCGCCGGGACATGTACCTTAAGTGTCTGAACCGCACCATTTCCGGATGGATCAGACAGTCTCAGCATTCTGTCACAGCCAAATGCTGCCTCCTCGAAGCTGACACTTACTTCAGACCGCAGATCACTGCCTTTCGCCTGAGCACTTCTTCCACCGAAGCCACCGCCAAAACCGCTCTGGCTGTGGAAACTCTGACCTCCGAAGCCACTGCTCTGACTGCTGCCCTTACCGTGGAACATATTTCCAAAAATGTCTCCGAAAATATCGTCCATATTTCCATTTTCGAAATGGTATTCACGATAGCCGCCATTACTATCCTGATGAAAGTTAAAACCACCAAAACCACTGCCGTCAAAACCGCCCTGACCATGAAAGCCCTGACCGCCGCCATAGGCACCGCCGGCACCTGCACCTTCCTCAAAGGCTGCGAAGCCATACTGATCGTACAGTTTCTTCTTCTCATCATCACTTAAGATATTATATGCCTCTGTGATCTCTTTAAACTTCTGTTCTGCATTCTTATCCCCCGGGTTCATATCCGGATGATATTTCTTTGCAAGTTTTCTGTATGCTTTTTTGATTTCCTTCGCATCGGCATTCTTACCGATTCCAAGAACTTCATAATAATCTCTCTTAGCCATAACTGCCACCTCCGGTTATATTCATATAGAAAAGAAGATGCGGTCGCAAACTCCCGCATCCCCTGCCCTTGTCTTTTTGTTCTATTTGTAATATAACACCTGTTTTGAAGTATGTCAAGATGGTGTAAAAAATTTCTTGCTTACACTTAAAACAAACTTTTCCTTTAGAACATCACTTAAAATATCTTTTCTTTTTCCTTTTTCATAATCGCGCCGCATCAATATCCGCTTGAACGAACTGTCTTCGCATTCTTCATATATCTGTTAATGGTCCTATTATAAGTAGAATAGCTTACTTTCCTTCCATTGATTGCATATCCACTCTTAAATTTACCATTAAAACGTTCGGCCCTTACTACTCTCGTAGCTTTGGTGCCTTTGATCTTGTAGATGTAATACTCACTTCCACCTGTATTCGCATTGCAGACCATTACAGTATGGCAGCTTCTGGAATACTTGATCGGCAGGTTGTATCCCTTTCCATATCCGATAGAACCTACCCGTACATTTTTTCTTGTTTTGGGATTGTAGGTTCGGACTTCATTGATTCCTGCTGAACTGTTATGCATGAGCAGTTCCGGGATTCCGTTTCCATCGACGTCTGCAATCTTATAACTGCCGCGTTTGCCTCTCATGTACTTCTTGTAGCTTGACACTGCTGCATTGTACTTTGATGACGCCGCCATGACCGGTACTGTCATTCCAATGCACAACATTGCCGCCAGTAAAATACAGCACAACTGTTTTGCTTTCTTTTTCAGCATTGTCTGTTTTGTGGTTTTCATCTTCATTGCTCCTCCTTATTTTATGGTACTTTTAGTTTATCATAGTATATTGCAAATTTGTTTTTTCAGATATTCTTATTTAGCCGGGATAATTTCCATCTCATTTTCTTCCTTTTTTACTACTGCCTCTGTTTTCCCTGTATTATTTGTTGGCTTTTTCTTCTGTTTGACCACTACTTTACATACATATTTTTTATTTGAAACTATGCCAGTTATAACAGCTGTACCTGTTTTTTTAGCAATAACCTTTCCTTTACCGTTTACAGATGCTACAGATGCTTTTGATGATCTCCAGGTCACCTTTTGTCTTGTACCTGACATCTTTAATGTATAACTTCCATTTGTATACAGAGTTATTGATGTTTTATTTATTTTGGGTGTTTCTACCAGAACTTTACAGGTATATATTTTATTGCGAAATTTAGCTCTTATTACCGTAGTGCCTTTCGCTTTCGCTGTAACCTTTCCCCTGGCATTTACTACAGCTATTTTTTTGTTCGAAGAACTCCATGCAGTCTTTCCTCGTGCTCCGTTAAGTTTCAATTGCACTGCCTGTCCTTTTATCAAAGTAGCCTTCGTTTTATTCAGTTTGATATTTGTTGCTGCCTCAACTACAGTCGCCTGTCCCGGCAAGCCGTTTATCCCAGCCGGAAGCATTCCTATAAGGAGCATTAATATTACTATTACTCTAAAGTGGTTTTTAATTTTCTTCCTGATTTGCATCTTACAGACATCCTCCTTCATAAATATTTTTTCTAGACGAACCGTTTTTTTATTCATCCGGGATGATTTCCATTTCATTCTCTCCCCGAATTACTATTCCCTCTGATTTTTCTGATGAATCTGAAAAATCTTCTTCATTTCTTTCAGCATCTTTATTTACATCTTCTGGTTTCTTTTTCTCTGTATCATCTGTGACATTTTCTCTTTCTGGTATGTCATCACTTTGTTTTTTAGTATCACTATTTTCCTTTTGTGTATTATTTACATTTGACTTTACGTTTGAATTCTTTTCAGAAACAGCTTTTTCATTTAATGTATCATCCGTTTTTTCTTCCGAATAAACTTTCTTCTTTTCTGGTTTGTTATTTGCAGAACAGCCAGCCATACCTAACATAATACTGGCCCCCAGAACAAGATAGACTATTTTCCTTATTACTTTCAATATATTTTCTCCTCTCTCAGACAGAGTTCTGTCATGTGCAAAATATATTTATCGCTCATATAAATACACGCTTAAGAAAAATATGATTCTGCTGCATTCCAGTATAAATAAAGAGCTGCCGCTGTCTTTTTGTTGTTTTCGCTAGACTTCTCACTGTTCAGTGCTTTATTTACATAGCTTAACGCACTGTAGTTACTGATTTTGATATTTCCCGCCGTAAAGGTATGTGCTTTCTCCAGATCCTGGGCTGCAATATTATTCAGTTCTACATAATAGATGTTACTGTCCCCTGACTGGATCGGCTGAAGTTCCTTTCCATCTACTGCAAATTTATGATTTGTTATATTTCCTTCTGTCAGCTGATAATACATACGTATCGTAGTCTGTTCTTTCAGCAGTAAGCTTGCACCATAAAAACTCAGGCCTTTTTCGTTTCCTTCTTCTTTATATTCGTATCCAGCTAACATATCTTTCGTTACTTTCGATACATCGCCCAGACTGCCGCCTGCCAGTTTGTCTGTATGATAGCCTAACAGCACCTGTGCGTAGCCACCATAGACTGCCATGGCATTTGCAAGATTTTTTAATTTTTCATTACTGCTTTTCTGTGCCTTCTCTATATAAGACTGCACAGAATATATCTCTTTCCAGGTTCCTGATGATGTTTTCAATGTTGCAACGATGTTATCTGTCATCTGCTTTGCATATACATTGCAGGTAAATTTGTAACACTGATGACTGTTTCCATCTGCATCTTTTACTTCTGCGGAGCCTTTGGCAACTGCGTCAGACACTTTTATAGCTGCTTTCTGACTTCCGGCAACGGACATTTCCATTACTGCACTGGCATCATTTAAGATCGCATCGTCCAGTTCCAGATAGAAATTCACACCGATATCTCCATTTAATGTCAGCGAGTGGGCAGAAAATCCAAACTCTTTCTCTGTGCCGGTACCTCCTGGATTTCCACTTTCTCCTGAACCGCTGCCACTGGAGCCGCTTCCTCCGGAACTGCTTCCTCCTGAGCCACTGCCAGAACCTCCGCCAGTTCCCGTACCACTTCCACTGGAACCGCTTCCTCCTGAAGTATTTCCTCCAGAGCTACTTCCAGAACCACTTTCTCCACCAGTTCCTGTACCACTTCCTCCTGAGCCGGAACCGGAACCTGTTCCGGAATCACTGCCGGAACTTCCACTTCCGGTTCCTTCTCCTGTTCCGCCACTGCCGGAACCTCCACTGCCTGTGCCTTCAGATGGCTTGACCATTTCTTTTGCAACCCATTGCGCTTTATTTGCTCCATAGTTCAAGCGCTTATCACTTGTCCATGCAGGATTATTGCCTGGATAATAGTACGTCAATACTGTTCTGTTATCTGTGTACACTGTCGAAAAAGCATCTGAAGCAATCTCTGGGACACCCCATTCAAATGTAACTTCCTTTAAATTATGACATTGATAAAATGTATTCGTTTTTACTTCTCTCAAGCTGTTTGGAATATTAATTGTTTTTAAAGCATCACACCAATAAAATGCCATTTTTCCAAGAGATTGCAATGTAGATGGTAATTTTACAGAAACAAAATTTGAGCAGGCATAATATCCAGACCATTGATTTGAACCACACTGTCTAAATGCCTCATCACCTATGCTGGTCACACCTTCTGGTATTTCCACACTATTCAGTCCCAGACACATGGCAAACGCAGCTTTTCCAATTGTTTTTAATTTTGAAGGAAATTTCACATTGACCAAATATCTGCAGTTATAAAACATACCATCTGAAATAACCTCCAGATTGTCAGGTAAATCTACATCTGTGAATTTACAGCCTGAAAATGCATATTGTCCTATATTCAATACACTTTCCGGTATTGCAACTTCACTTGCACTACTACAATCATAAAATGCATATTCTCCTATTGCTTCAACACCTTCGGGTATTGTAATTCCTGTTATATTGCTACAGCTATAAAATGCATCTGTTCCTATGCTGGTAATATTTTCATCAATTTTTAAAGATTTCACTTCATTTCTCTGTTCATACCATGGGGCATAGCGATATTCACTATGTGCATAGTCATACATTTTACCGCTACCGGAAAGTGTCAATATTCCATCATCGGATAAGGCCCATGTGATGTTTTCACCACATTTATTAAAATCTTCATCTTCTTTCTGTCCAATATACTTCCAACGAAGATCACCACCAAAATCGTTCGTTAGAATGGCTGATGTCCATGTATCATCCGGTGTGTACCAACAAGTGGCTGTTATTGTACTGAAAGCATTTTTCCCAAACATTGGTGCACTGCCCTTAAAAATAATTGTTTTTAGATTCACACAAGACTGAAACGCCTGATTTTTTATTTCTGTCATTGTTTCTGGGAATGTAATATCTGTTAATCCAGTACATCCATAAAATGCCTTTTCATCAATCACCTGTAATGCTTTAAACGTAATTTTCGAAATATTTTTGCATCCACTAAAAGCAGATTTTCCAATAATTTGTAAATCAGATCCAAGTTCCAGATTTGAAAGTCCGATACAACCCGAAAAAGCACTATCTTCAATTTTTATCAATGATGCTGGAAAAAGGATTTCTGTCAAGCCTGTACAATTCATAAATGCCCTTTGTCCAATCACCTGAATATTTTTCGATAATGTAACATGCTTTAATAATGCTAAATCTTCAAATGCAGACTTTCCTATCATAGCTACATTTTTTCCTAAGACAACACTTTCCAGATTATTACAATTTGTAAATGCCATTTCTCCAATTGTAAGCACACTATCTGGCATAGTAACTTCCTTTAAAGATGTACAATACCCAAATGCATTATTCCCAATAGTTTTTAACTGACTTGAAAGATTAATACGAGACAAGTTACTGCAACCCCAAAAAGCAGAATTATCTATTTCTGTTACATTATCTGATATATCCATATATGTTAGTCCTGTACAATTTGCAAATATATCCTTACCTAAATATTGTACGCTTTCTTGTATATTAAAATGAGATAATTTAGTACATCCATAAAACAATTTTGATTCTAATCTTATAATCGTATCCGGCAATTCAATATCAGTTAACGAAACACATCCTGCGAAAGCAGCTTTTCCAATACTCACCACACTTTCTTGGATTTTAACATCTGTTAATAAAGGGCACCCCAGAAAAGCACCTTCACCTATATGTGTCACTTTATTATTTAAAACAATTTTTCTCAAATCATTCATACCCAAAAAAGTATAATTTTTTATCTCAGTAATACTATCTGGTACTATAATTTGTGTTACTTTTTCCCCGTTCAGATATAAAACTCCTCCACAACCAAATGGACTTGAAAGCTCATCCTCAAAATCAATTTCACACCATGCAGTCAAATCTGATGTATACAACATTTCTAGATCTGCTGCCACACCTCGAAATGCCGCCTTTCCAACTTTTTTGACACTTTTTCCCATTGTTATTTTTTTTAAGCTATTGCATTGTGCAAAAGCACTCATTCCCATCGAAACTACAGCATTTCCTATCATAATTTCTTCAGTACTTTCGCATCTGTAAAAAGCATAATTCCCAATGCTTGTAATTCCATCTCCTATAACAATCTTAACTATTTTTTGTCTCTCGAATCGCCAAGGTGTAATTGCCTCATTATAACTTCTTTCATACTTAAAATCTGGAATAGAACCACTGCCTGACAAAGTCAGTATCCCATCCTTTGTTATCGTATATGTTATGTCTTCTCCACATTTTCCACTTTCTACTATCTCTACCTGTTCGGAAACGGCTGTCAAATCTTCACTTTGTACTTCCGGCTGTGAAGAAAAATCTTCCACGTCTTTATTTTCTATTTCCTCTTCTGATTTAGCGGATCCTTCTTTCGAATCTTCCTCTGCTATTTCTACTTCGGACGGTGCAGAATCTTCTTCAAAATCTTCACCTTCTATTTCTATTTCAGATTGTGAAGAAAAATCTCCCTGTTCTTCACTCTGTGGATTTACCTCCACATATTCCGCTGCAGATACTGATAACGAATTTAGTACCAATCCCACAGACAAGCCAATTGCAATTATTTTCCTCTTTTTCATAACTCTGGCCTTTTCCCTTTTAATAAAGTTTTGGAGAGATATCCGCTGACATCCCTCCTTTTACTGGTTTCATCATTAATATCATTTTTCAGATATTCTATATACCGCTTATTCTCCTAAATCCAACGGCAAGCTAAGGATGTCTGTCTCATTGCTGTCTTTTACCAATCTTGCAGTTGCTACTTCTCCTTCTAATTCTATAATTTCAAAATCTGGGCTTTCATATGCTTCTTTCATCTGTTTTGTTCTCTCCTTTAAACTTTTTTATTTTTAATTCATGTACAAAAGTACATTTATCATTCACATATTTTTCTTGAAATTAAATTTTTAAGAAAAATATGATTCTGCTGCATTCCAGTATAAATAAAGGGCTGCCGCTGTCTTTTTGTTGTTTTCGCTGGATTTCTCACTGTTCAGCGCTTTATTTACATAGCTTAACGCACTGTAGTTACTGATTGTGATATTTCCCGCCGTAAAGGTATGTACTTTCTCCAGATCCTGGGCTGCAATATTATTCAGTTCTACATAATAGATGTTACTGTCCCCTGACTGGATCGGCTGAAGTTCCTTTCCATCTACTGCAAATTTATGATTTGTTATATTTCCTTCTGTCAGCTGATAATACATACGTATCGTAGTCTGTTCTTTCAGCAGTAAGCTTGCACCATAAAAACTCAGGCCTTTTTCGTTTCCTTCTTCTTTATATTCGTATCCAGCTAACATATCTTTCGTTACTTTCGATACATCGCCCAGACTGCCGCCTGCCAGTTTGTCTGTATGATAGCCTAACAGCACCTGTGCGTAGCCACCATAGACTGCCATGGCATTTGCAAGATTTTTTAATTTTTCATTACTGCTTTTCTGTGCCTTCTCTATATAAGACTGCACAGAATATATCTCTTTCCAGGTTCCTGATGATGTTTTCAATGTTGCAACGATGTTATCTGTCATCTGCTTTGCATATACATTGCAGGTAAATTTGTAACACTGATGACTGTTTCCATCTGCATCTTTTACTTCTGCGGAGCCTTTGGCAACTGCGTCAGACACTTTTATAGCTGCTTTCTGACTTCCGGCAACGGACATTTCCATTACTGCACTGGCATCATTTAAGATCGCATCGTCCAGTTCCAGATAGAAATTCACACCGATATCTCCATTTAATGTCAGCGAGTGGGCAGAAAATCCAAACTCTTTCTCTGTGCCGGTACCTCCTGGATTTCCACTTTCTCCTGAACCGCTGCCACTGGAGCCGCTTCCTCCGGAACTGCTTCCTCCTGAGCCACTGCCAGAACCTCCGCCAGTTCCCGTACCACTTCCACTGGAACCGCTTCCTCCTGAAGTATTTCCTCCAGAGCTACTTCCAGAACCACTTTCTCCACCAGTTCCTGTACCACTTCCTCCTGAGCCGGAACCGGAACCTGTTCCGGAATCACTGCCGGAACTTCCACTTCCGGTTCCTTCTCCTGTTCCGCCACTGCCGGAACCGCCACTGCCTGTGCCTTCAGATGGCTTGACCATTTCTTTTGCAACCCAGGTTAGTTTTCCTCCATAATTTTGGAGCATACTGGAAGTCCACGCTGAATTGTTTGATGGATAATAACAGGTAGCAATCACATCTCTTTTGGATGAAGTTATTCCGCCATCAAATGCTTTACTGTCTATCCCTGGTGCATTCCAGGAAAATGTAATTGTTTTTAACGATTGATTTGCAAAAAATGCCCCGCTTCCAATCTTCTTTATACCTTGCGGAATTATTATGCTGGATAAATTATAGCAATCTTCAAATGTATTATCCTGAATTTCCGTAATCTTTTCCGGTATATTAATAGATCCTAAAACCTGACAATTGCTAAAAGCACTTGTACCCATTGTCGTTAATGTAGAAGGCAATGTAACCTTTGTAAAATTATAACAACTGTAAGAAGTTCCAAAACTTCTATATGCTCCACACCAAGCAAATGCTTTATCTGCTATAGAAACCACGCCTTCTGGTATATCTACACTACTCAATCCAAAGCAACAATAAAATGCTTCCTTCCCAATTTTTTTTAATCCCTGTGAAAATGTTACATCATATAAATAATGAGATTCCGCAAACATTTTCTCCGACAAATATTGCAAACTGGAAGGAAGCGAAACACTTCTCAAACCACTATATGCAAATGCTTCTTTTCCAACACATGTTACCATTGAAGGTATATCTACTGAATAGATTTTACAATTTTTAAAAGAACCTTCCCCAATTTCCTCCAGCTTTTCTGGAAGTTTTGTTTTTTCATCAGTTATTTTATTACACATATAAAATGCATAATTACCAATATAAGTTACATTATCATCTATTTCTATTGAGGTAATTTTCTGCCTGTCTTCATACCATGGAGCATATTGGTAGTCGTCAATAGAATAATCAAACATTCTTCCGGAACCAGTAATGATCAATTTGCCATCTTCTGTCAAATCCCAGGTCAGGTTTTCTCCACATTGATATTTATCATCCTCATCTGCTTTTCCCTCATAAGTCCAGGTCAGATCTCCGCCAAAATCCTGCGTGGTAATTTCCAGGGTATACGATGCATTGTCTGCCGGGTAATAACAGGTAGCCTTCACTTTCTCAAATGCATTTGTCCCTATCTGAGGTGCATCCCCTTTGAAATTAACACGCTTTAATACAGAGCAATTCTGAAATGCCTCACTCCCTATCTCTATTACCGATTCAGGTATCGTTACCTCAGAAATACTGCTACAATTTCCAAATGCATTTGCCGCAATCACAGTGATCCTATCTGGAAATTCTATTGCTTTTAAACTCTTACAGCCAGAAAATGTATACGCATCTATTTTGCTAATCTGCGGCGACAGTGTTACATTTTCAAGTTTTTCACATCCCATAAATGATCGAACACCAATATCTGTAACATTCTTTGGAATAACAATATTTTCAAGAGCAGAACAATTCTGGAATGCCGATTCTCCTATTATAAGCAAATTTTCAGGAACTGTAACAGAGGACAATTTTGTGCATCCGTAAAACGTATAATCCTGAACTGCAACTGTACTTTCCGGCACTTTAAACTGTTCCAGCATGCTACAGCCAGAAAAAGCAGATTCTCCAATTTCTGTAATTGTCTCCGGCATTGTAATCTTCGATAAAGAAGTACATCCTCCGAAAGCCTCTTTACCAATGCTTGTAACCTTATCCGGCACGACAACTTCCATTAAAGCTTTACATCCCATGAACGTACTGTCACCTACACTGCCCAGTTCTGTTGGCAATTGTATTGCTTTTAAACTCTGACACTGGTAAAATGCATAATCTCCAATTGTATAAATCTGATCTGGCAGTTTTATATTTGCTAAATTACTACATCTTGAAAAAGCAGACTCTCCAATTACCTGAACTGTCTTCGGTACATTAAATTCTGTCAAAGACGTGCATCCTGCAAACATAGCCTCTGTTATATTCTCAATTCCCTGAGGTAATTCAGCCTCTGTCAGTTTAATGCAATTGCCAAATAAAATTGAACCTAAATTTTGAGTTGCATCTGGAAGCTTTATCTTTTGTAATTTCTTACAGTCTTTAAAAGCTCCGTCATTAATTGTATTAACGTTCTCAGAAACTTCTATCGTTGAGAAATCATTTCCTGCAAATGCTTCTTTTCCAATTGTCATAACAGAATTTGGAATATTTATATTCTGTAAATGATTATACGCAAATGCATTTTCTCCAATACTTGTGACTGTATCCGGCAACTGTATACTTGTAAGTACTGATTTTGTCTCATCATTTGTCCAACTTCTACCAAATACATAAGGTTTCATCACGGTGATTCCTTCGGGAATTTTAATCTGTGTTTCTTTTACACCATTTATGTACAGGTCGGCTCCAAATTGCAGTGGATTTGAATTTTCATTATCAAAATCTATGTCGCACCATGATTCAAGTCCGTCAATCATTACTTTACCTACATTAGGACACCAGTGAAATGCCTCATAACCAATCGCCTTTACACTGGAAGGTATAGAAACCTCTGTTAAATTCTCACAATCGTAAAAAGAATACTGGCTGATTGATGTGATTCCATCTTCAATCACAACCTTTTTTATACTGCTTATATAATCTCCCCAGCCACAATTTGGTTTGTATTCTTTCCAGTCATATTCTATCGTACGCATCGGGCCACTGCCAGACAATGTCAGCACTCCCGTATTTGTTAACTTAAATGTTATATTCTCTCCACATGTGCCACTTATACGTACCACTTCAGACTGTTCAGAAACTGCCGTCAGATCTTCGCTCTCTACTTCTGGCTCTGAAGAAAAATCTCCCGCGTCTTTATTTTCTATTTCTTCTTCTGATTTAGCGGATCCTTCTTCCGAATCTTCCTCTGCTATTTCTACTTCTGACGGTGCAGAATCTTCTTCAAAATCTTCATCTTCTATTTCTACTTCGGATTGTGAAGAGAAATCTTCCTGTTCTTCACTCTGTGGATTTACCTCCACATATTCCGCTGCAGATACAGACAGTGAATTTAACATCATTCCCAATGATAATCCTAACGCTATTAATTTTTTCTGTTTCATAGCTCTGACCTCTTTCCCCCCTCTATACAATATTATTTGTCATTTTGAACCGTTTGAGATAAGATTCTCCATTCCCTCCATATTTTCTTTGGATGTATCAAGAGTCCTCTGATAATACGATACAATGGCATAACTGGGCGAAGAATACGATGCCGATAAAAAAAAGGAAAATATTCTTTAATCATATTTTCATTCAACCATACTCTGTCCTTTATATAACACCATACTTTATTCTTATTGTTTTTCTCATCCAGTTCCTTCATAAAATGTCTGATCCGATTTTGAGAAGTCCCATAAACTCCACTTCCTATCATATAAAAAACCGTATCCCATTCTTCTTTTGTCATTTCTCCTTCTACAGAAAATGCATGTATAGCTGTATTCCGCAACAATTCTTCAAACTTTTTAAGTTTCAGAATCTTCAGTTGAGCTGAAATATAATCCCAATCCATAAGCATATTATTTTTTATATAGAGATACACATCTATTAATGTTCGTATGCCACTTCCACTTCTGGAAAAATGTTTATATGCATGAGTAACAATATATAAATACTCATCTTCTTTCGAATAATGGTACAAATATGGTCTTTGCTCATCTGGAATTGCCCGCTTCCATGGATTTTGATAATATTGTGCTTTTGCTTTATCAAAAGAGTCCGAAAATAACTGGTAATGCATTTCAAATTTAAACATCGACTGTTTTATATAGGTATTATGACACCCGCCACTTTGCTTTAAGGAATATCCACATTTTTTCATTGCAGATTGTATAGCATCACATGTCTTTTCTTTCCAATATTGAATTTCTTCGTCTGTTTCTCCTTTTTCCCGATATCCACCATTTTGATCCTGTTGGATATAAGCGCATAAAATATCATAATCGCTCATCCAGCGTGTACTTGCTTCTGGATAATACCTCGAAATATTTGTGCCCTTTAGTATCAAATATGCTAATTTCTGATTTTCCAGTTCCCTTGCAACTTTTTCATATTCCATGTCAAAGCGTATTTGACGATACAGCATTTCATTATAAATTTTTTTCCCCGTATCTCGAATCTCTGCCGGAACTATCTCACCATATTTCTGTATATAATTTCCAATAAGGGCTTCTATGCAGTTTCTGTTTGCGATTTCCCATATCACTCCCCATGTACAGTCTGTCGGCAAGTTTCTCAGCACTGTTTGGTTCAATGCGCCTTTTAATAAATACATTATATATCTGGAAGCATTTGTATATTCATTTTGCTCTTTCTGTTTTTCTGTTATGGGATTCCCCTGATTCATAATAAGTCCATCAAACTTTCTTCTAATATCAGACTCCTGTTGTCAACGCATCAAAGCTGCATTGAACCGCCTGTTCTGAAATATTACAACTGAATTCATATACCGGTACATGTTCCAACAGCTCACTAAACAATTCTAATATTCTTCCTGCTTTCTGAGAATCTGACATAATATATATCTGTGGTAATAATAACACCATTGCCTCTCTTTTATTCAGCTTATGTATGGTATTTGTTTTGCTCTGCCTCAAAAAACAGATTCCCTTAACAGGAACACAGCTGTTTTTCTGTAATCTTTCTTTTCCTGCCCAGGGAGTACCATAAGCAATAATCTCATCTTCCCCTACTTCTAAAACAGGCTTATCTCCATTAATAATTTCTACATCTGGTCCCAAATGTTCCTTCCATAACCTGACATGCGTTGTTTTCCCTGTTCCACTTGGCGCTGTAAAAATATATCCCTCCTGCTTCCATGACACAACTGCCCCATGCATTAAAAATCTATTTCTGTCTGGCAATTCGTCTGCAAGTTTCAGGAGTGCCATAATTATTTCTATATAATTATCAGAATTTTGTTCATATTCGCCTGTTCTTCGTTCTCTCTGAATGTCCTCAGGGGTAACTGTAATTGAAAAATCTTCCGTTTCTTCGTCTATGGTAATATAATTTTTACAATATTCTCTGAGAGTGTCATACACTCCCTGAATACGAATGACCATATTTGCTAAATTTATTTTGAATTCTGTCATTGTGTTATTTTATTTCCAATCCTTTTTAGTAACCAACGTACAGGATACAATGCCACCCATATCCTGCAATATAATTTATAAGGAAGCCCATTCATTGAGATCTGTCGTTCCCCCCAATAAAAACCTTCCAATTTTCCAATAATCTGCTCATCTGTAACGTCCGTTTCCAGATTTATACAATTATCTCCGCAGATAATATATCCTTCAGACATAATCTTCACGATTCTGTGCAGTACATACATATCTCTTTTCCTGTAAAGTACTACATCATATTTCTTTAATTTACCTGTTAGCGGTCTGATAATAACCGTATCTTTTCTATTTCTCAGAATAGGAAACATACTGTTACCATTTACAGTTCCGACATATATTCCTTTTCTTTTAATGACATCGCTCAGTTCAACAGATTTCATCATTTTTCCAGGATTCCAGCTTTATAAAGCCTGTCTGCCATGCCTTCAATATCTTTCGCCGCCGTTTTTTCATCAACCTCATATTTTTCTGCAATTTTCCCGGCGATTTCGGCTAAGTCCAGACCTTTTTCCAGATATCTCCATACATCTCTGCCTGTTCGGTTCAAATTTATCATACCTTTAAAATGTTTGCTTTCTTCTCCGATAGCAATTACAATTGCCTGCCCTGCCACTTCACGCATTACATAATTCTCTTTTATCTTCATACTTTCAGTCCTTTATAAGCAAAAATTGTTCATTTTTCGTATTTATCATTTAATATCCACGTAAAAATCGCCGCAATGCCTATATTTCTAAGTATTGCAGCGATTTTATCAATGTCCGCTGTCAGGGTTATACCGACATGATCGATCTGACTTTCACACCATCAGCTTATGTCTAGTACACAATAATCATGCAATGGCGACTTAACTGTTCCATACCATTTTGAAGATGGGACATAATTGGCTGGTTTTCGAGTTGTATGATAATTCACATAAATCGAATCATAATTTGTGAAATTGATGGTTGCTCCATTTTTCACTGTTATCTCTTTGGGTTTACCATTTTTAGTATAAATAAGTTTTATGGAATCCAATACATACCCCTGTGCCATTTTTATATAAAGTTTCTGTTTTCCCGTAATATGCTCACTTTCAAGAAAACTTCCATTAAAAGATTTTGCTACATTTTTTGATCCGATTTTAAATTCGCTAAATGGCGACGGGCATTTTGCTATTGTAATTTTGCATGATAAGTTATATGTTTTTTTGTTCTGAACCACTTTAAAAGAAATTTTCGAAGTTTGGCCTAACAGATTCACATAATCTCTGGCCCCAGATATTTCTATTGCATCTAATTCCTCTCTCTTCGTTGCTTTTATTCTGGAATTTGTTGATTTTATATTGACGACTCTCGCATTTTTATCAAGATTTTTGATGTAAATAAAACAGTTTGGCAAAACTAAATTATCAAAAGTATCTCCTGTTCCTCTGACGTATACAGTCTGGCTGGCCACACAGGTCGGAACTTTATTTGTCGCAATTTTTCTCTGTTTTACTACTACTTTGCATGTATATTTTTTGTTTGAAACTACCGCAGTTACAACTGCTGTACCTGCTTTTTTTGCTGTAATTTTTCCTTTGCTGTCTACAGAAGCTACTGATTTATTGGATGATTTCCAACTCACCTTCTGTCTGGTGCCCAGCATTTTTAATGTATAACTTCCCTTGGTATATAAATTTACTGAAGTTTTACTTATTCTTGGAGTTTCTACCTGAACTTTACAATTATAAACTCTGTTACGAAACTTCGCCTTAATCACTGCCGTTCCCTTAGACTTCGCAGTAACCTTTCCTGCTGCATTCACAACGGCTGCTTTATTATTTGAGGAACTCCACTTAACCTTTCCCTGTGCTCCATTAAGTTTCAATTGTACTGTCTGACCTTTTATCAAAACAGCATTTGTTCTGTTTAGTTTGATATTTGTTGCTGCCTCAACTGTGGAAACCTGACCTGATGTTCCAACAGCTATCATCCCTATAACAAACATTAATGTTATCATGATTTTTAAACCGCTTTTTATTTTTCTTTTAATCTTCATACTCTCTGCCTCTCCTTCATAGATACTTTTCTGTACTGAAAATTATCAGAACATTTTCCTTCCATACGTTTAATATTAAAAACTTTTTACCATTAATACAAGGTGGGGCGGAATTTGTGGACAGGTTTTTATGGTACTTTTTACCAATTTTTGTCTAATTTTTGTGCTCTTAATATAACGAATATGCTATACTAGGTATTAATTACTGAAGTCAAGAAAGGATTTTTACTTATGTCTGTATTTTCTGATATGCTTAGAAATTACATCCACGAAAAGGATGTCAAAGTAGGAGCATTAGCACATTACTGCAATCTGGAACGCTCTACTGTCTATAAATTTATCAATGGAAAACGTGAACCCATATCTGCAGAACTGGTGGAACAGATCGCTTATTTTATAAAGCTGACACCTCTTGAAACCCATCAGCTTAGAGAAGCCTGGAAAATGACCCGTATGGGAGAAGATGCTTATTATATCCGCAAAAGTATTGATCATTTTTTATGTGATTTTCCAAATAAGTCAACGCCTCCATCATATGATTTTACTCCCGCCCACTTAAATTTAACCAAACAACTGTCTTTCACTCAGAACTGTCTTCTGCTGAATTCCAGACAGGCGATAGATTCTTCTGTTCACCAGATTTTATTATCTGAGGCAGCCAAACCAAATGGACAGATTGCTCTTTTCCTTCAGCCTGACTATCCGTTTCTGCTGCATCTGCTGTCTACGATCCAGCCTGCCGGTTCATTACAGATCGATCATATTTTCAGTCTGAACCGTACCGCACAGTTTACAGACGCACATGAGCTTTATGAACTTTATTACCTGCGAAATCTGTTTCCGGTTTATATGAATAAGCTGGATTATCATATTCATTGTTTTTATACAAATGAAATCTCACATTTGCAGAATCTCTCTGCTCTGCCATATATGATTCTGACCTCGGAATTTGCCATCACATGTTCTTCTGATTACCAGACGGGAATTCTATACCAGGATCCGGATATCCTGCAGGCATTGTGGAATCTGTTTCATTCTCATCGGGATCTTTGTCAGCCTGCCTTTCAGACTTTTCCGATTATTGCAGATAATCTGCCATCTCTTTTTCAATTTGTTGCTAATACAAGAGCTTCTGCCGATCTGATTATTAATATTCAGCCTGAAGCATGCATTCTCCCGTTTTTACGTCTGGATTTGCTGAAAGATATTTTTAATTATGATATTCCTGGGGCAGATTCTGTTATAGCCATGGCAGACGCTTTGTTCAGCAATAATATGCAGTTGATCAATGATGGAAAATTTATTATCTATTTTACAGAATACGGGATGACCCGTTTTCTGCAGGAAGGTTTATTTGAAGAGATTCCACCAACATTCTATCATCCGTTGAATATCGAGCAGCGCATCCGAATTCTTCGTGAAATCGTACAGTGCTGTCATAACGGTTCCTATCGAATCTTAAAGAAGCCTCTGAATCATCTGTCTGAAAATCTCCGCATGTGTCTCTGTGGCAATACCTGCTCACTCACTTACCAGACAAATTCCGGTGATCATATGTGCTTTGCGATCACGGAACCATTTATCCTGCAGATCTTTCAGAAATTCCTGACAAACATGGATCCAGATGTTTACTACAAGCCTGAGGAAGCTGAACAGATTATCAAGCATATGATTAAACAGCTGGAAACCAATAAATAACTCTCAAAATAAGCGAAGGTACTGCAGAATCATCATATTCGATGACTTTACAGTACCTTCTTTTTTCTCATAAATATGTGTTCCTCCTGGAAGAATCAGATTTATTCATCACCGAACAAAAAATGCCTGACACAATACGAACTGCCACTGCCACGCCCCAAAACACCGCAGTATATAACATCATAATAATTCCATTTGCTGGATTAGAATCTGCTTCCGATATTCCTCCCATCGGTATGATCACCCCTGCATAACCTTCCAGAATATAGCAAATAAGATAAATAAAGCAGGCACAGAAACTGATCATCCAGGAAGTTATCCATCTTTTTCTGTTTATAGCAGAAGAACACAATATGCTGACTCCCATTAATAGTATTCCAGCCAGCAGAAAAATTTTCGCTACACGAAATGACCTTACATAGAGAATAACATTTATCATCCACAGATATATTTTCGCTCTCAAAAATCCGTCCAGAACAGAAATATAGTTATATTCTTTCATTTTGTTCCTTTTCTGCAAGCATACGGTGCAATTCTGTAATCTTTTTCATTAAAGCATTAATCTTAGAAATAATCCGATATGTACGGTGTCTGCTGCTCGATCGCATCTTCAAGCATGTCGATGGTCCACTCGGCTGCCTTAATCCTGCCGATCCTTGCGAGATATTCAGGGCGTTTGTAGCCCATCAGCATAGTAGTCATGGTCTGGATATTTATCTCATCCTGGCAGGGTTCCATAATCCGGACCACCTGACCACAGCCTTCTCTGGAAATCGTCAGGCTGAAATTTCCCTGATTGCATTCCATGACCGGATCGATCAGCTTAAATTTCCATTCACGGTCAAGAACGCTCGGTTTAAACGGATACTTCTCGATAAAGGAGACAAAATCCACGATTCTTCCCATATAGTATGGTGAGATTATTTCCTTGATACTTGCATCCTCCAGAAGAAATGCCAGTGGTTCATCGGTGTAGGTATCGCCCTCCACCTGATTGATCATGGAAAAGTGTGCCGCAACGAAGTTCCATAATCCGGTTCTTGCCTCTTCATTATTGAAGATCATGTCCTTGATATGAAAAACTTCCTTCGCAATCCAGTAGATCACATAGCCGTCCGGTTCATTATTCTCGTTATAGTAGACGGCTGCCATAATATCATCGGAGTCCCACAGCCAGTACTCATTCCATGCCAGATCATCACGGAGGATCGCACCGTGTGTCCGCATGGCATAGCGGTTATAAGCTGCCTTCAGTTCTTCGCCCTCAGTATCAACGCGGCGTACATCCCCCGGAACCTGATGGTTCTTCGGAAGCTGGTAATCCTTGATCTCATAGGAGATTTTGTCCGAGATGATCTCCCAGCCCTTGCGACGGTAATATGGAATGGAATATGGATACAGATAGCAGATATCCTGGCCATGCTCCTTCATGTTCTTGAGTGCCTGCTCGAGAAGCTTGTGCATCAGACCCATGTTGGAGTATTCCGGGTAGGTTCCGACTCCGGTAAGACCGCCCATGGCATAGGTTTTACCAAAAATACGTGCCTGCATAGGGTAGACTGCCACCTGAGAAACAAGATTGTCATCGTCAAACCATCCGATCACATCTGCCTTTTCCATGGTTGGAAATTTGGCACGGATAATCTCACGTTCCTGCCATCCGATGGAACTCAGTTCCTGTTCTGTCACCTGGAACACATAGCGTAGAAGGGCATTGTACTGTTCCATATATTCGCTGCCTACGGGTTTCATTTTCAGGTTTTTCTTGTTATTCATGATTCCTTTCCCTTTTCGCTGCTGTCCACAGCAGCCCTTTTTACCAACAAGTCCCATCCCTCCTAAGAGAGATGGGACTGCGTTTACGTTTTATTTAATGTTTAAGAAGTGCTCCAACATATCTCGAAGTGCTTCAACCTCGATTCCACTTCAGACTTAGAACTCAGGCTCTATTAAACCATAGGTATTGCCTTTACGTTTGTAAACAACATTTACCTGCTCTGTCTCTGCGTTAAAGAATACGAAGAAATTATGTCCCAGAAGTTCCATCTGTACACATGCATCTTCCGGATACATTGGCTTAATACCGAATTTCTTGGTACGGATGATCTTAACCTCATCATCCTCCTCATAATCTTTGTCAATGTATTCCTTCTGGAAATTGGCTGCGGCCTGCTGTTTGTCTACGATTTTATTTTTGTATTTACGAAGCTGACGCTCGATAACTTCCTCTACCAGATCGATGGATACATACATATCGTTGCTTACCTGCTCGGATCTGATGATATTTCCTTTTACCGGGATTGTAACCTCGATTTTCTGTCTTTCTTTTTCGACACTTAAAGTTACGATAACTTCTGTGTCAGGAGTAAAATAACGCTCCAGTTTACCGAGTTTGTCCTCAACGGCTGTTCTGAGTCCTTGGGATACTGTGATGTTCTTTCCACTAATAATAAATTTCATAGTCCCATCCCCTTTGCTGTTTATTTTGGATGCTTATATTCAACCAATCCGGTTGTCTATGTGACCATTATAACACATCCATTTGAATTTTAACACAACTTTACAAAATTTTTATAAAAATTCTGATAAAAATTTCCAGCTCTTTTACTCAATTCCTGTAACACACATCTGAAGGCTGCGTTTTTCCGGGTGCTCTTCATCGTGCGGCTGGACAAGCTGTTCCGGGGATTTGCCTGCTGTGACACAATACAGGCCGATTCCGCTGTTCTGCGGTGCATCAGTTGCGATCTCAAGCTGATAAGTTTTTCCGTTCTCCACTTCTACCGAATGCCTCAGGAAGGAGTAAAGTGCCGTATTTTCTTTGAGACCGTAAGTATCGCCCTCGCTCTCATAAAGCACCTCACCGGAATCCTTATCGCGAAGTACCACTTTCAGGCTGTAGAGATCAAGATTTGTCTCTGTATATACACGAATCTTGATGCCCGTGATCTCTTTTCCATCTGCGGTAAGTTCCTGGATGATCGGATGATCACGTTCCAGCATGACGACATTTTCCATCTCCATATTCTGGCGGCTGTTGTCAAAGAAGACTGTTTTGCCCTGCAGAACGCCCATTGCACAGACAGACATCGGAAGTACAAAGGCTGCCACTCCAAAGAGGAAGGCTGCACGGATCTGCCATACCAAACCTCTGGAGATCGTACTGCCTTTTTTACTGTGATAACGAGGATGACCAAAGACAACATACAGAAGAAGCACGCTCCACATCGCTGTACAGAGAAGCTCCTGATCATGGAAGCGGTAAACATCCCACATACGCACGGCAAAATTCCTGTCCTTAAGAATATATTTCAGGATTCCGCCATTCAGAACTCTTTCATCTACCATGCTCTGGCTGCAGAAAATATACATCGCCAGCATAAAGATGTTCGTGATCATCAGAAGCAGATTTCCATTCTCGTTCATGAAGATATTCAAAACGAGGAACGGTGCCATCAGAAGTACCCACTGTGGATTCCAGGTGGAAAATCCGAACACAGAAAAGCTCACTGCCACACAGAAAAATACTGCCCAGGAAGCCGTGGCATCTTTGTCCACTTTTTTCTGATAAGCCCAGACCAGCACAAAGGCCGCAACCGCTGCCATCAGATTGATCCCGCTGAAAAAGCCTACACTAAATGGTTTTTTGACATATTCAAGTGCACTGAACCCAAACACATTTCTGCGGAATGCATCGGAGCTGAGATTCGGCAGGATTTCTACCATAAGGGGAACTGCCATGATCAAGGTATAGCGGATCAGATTGCGGATTTTTTTCTCCTTCAGAAGAAGCAGTGCCGCAAAGTACAGTACCGCATGATATTTGAACGTACTCGCCATTCCGAATGCCAGTGCAAACTGCCACATTTTGTTTTTCAGGAAGAAATACAGTCCCAGTACCATAAAGAATACGGTAAAGATGTCATACTGGCTGAAAATAAACTGGCTGAAGACACCCATCGGAAATACCAGAAAGGCAAATTTGCACAGGAGAGATTTTTTCTCTCCAAATCCCATTTCCTTACCAATATGATAAATAAGCTGTGCCGTGATAAAGTAAATGATCACCGGCAGAAGCTTGTACCACATCAGATTGACAAAGCTGTTTGTAAGGATTGCCTCCGGAGTATGCCCTGTCAGATAAAGCGGCAGATTCCAGATCGCATAGGCGATAAAGGTACTCGGCAGATAATTCGCCCAGTAACCACCGGACTGCTCATAGCTTGCCTGATAAAAATCTGTAAAGTGCTTATACATCAGGAAAGATCTGTTTCCTGTCAGTTTCACATCCGAATGTACACAGGTAAAAAACAATACCGTCAGGATCAGGATGGAAACAATCCAGTCCACCCTGCACAGTTCATCTGCATTCCAGAGTTTCATTTCCTTCCATTCCGCTTTTTTGCGATTCAGGAAGCTCTGTTTTTTTATTGCTTTTTCTTTCATACGTTTTTCTGCTCCTCTGACTCATCTTCTTCAAAGTTCAGACGCTCTTCTTCCACTACAAGAGGACGGTCAAGAACCCTGCTGTTGATACTGAGCACATATTCTCCAAGGAAACCAATAAAGAACAGCTGCAGTGCCCCAAGGAAGAACATGCCGATGACCATAGGTGCAACACCGGCCGAAAAACGATCCCAGTACATCAGCTTCAGTACCAGATAGACAATGGCCGCAACCAGGCTCAGACCACCGATGATAAATCCGGCAAACGTCGCCAGCCTCATGACTACCTTTGAATAAGAGGTGATCCCAATCATGGCATAATCATACAGACTGTAAAAATTATTCTTACTTTTACCTGCACGACGTTTCGGCTGCGTATACTCGATCGCTTTATAATCAAAACCGAGTTCTGCGATGATTCCGCGGAGATATGGAAGCGGATCATGGAGATCACGGACCACATCTACAAACTTCCTGTCATAGAGTCCGAATCCGGTGAACTGCTCAATATGGTCAATATCTGTGATCTTGTTGATCATCTTGTAATAGCAGGAACGGATCCAGTACATACCTTTACGCTCCTTGCTGGCACTTTTGACTCCAATCACAATCTTTGTTCCCTGCTCCCACTCACGCACAAATTTCGGAATCATGTCAACCGGATCCTGAAAATCCGCACACATACGTACGACACAGTCTCCGTAGGCCTGCTTCATTCCGTATACCGGAGAACGTGCCTGTCCGAAGTTTTTGGCATTAAAGATTGCCTTGATCTTTTTGTTATTGGCACACAGCCCCCGAAGCAGTGCCTGGGTATTGTCTTTGGAATGATTGTCAATAAACAGGATCTCATAATCATACTCCTTAAGATCACGCTCCATAACTTCCGACACTGCTTTGGCCAGAGGTACTACATTTGCCTCTTCATTATAGGTGGGGATCACCACCGAAATTTTTTTCTTCATTTTTATTTATACTCCTGTTTCCTGGCTTCTGATCCAGTCGATCGTTTCTCTGATTCCCTCTTCAAAGGTATATTCCGGCACAAATCCAGTATCTCTCTTCAGAGATTCTGTATCTGCACAAAGATTCATCACTGCCCCCGGCGGGTATGGTCTTGCGCCGATACCTGTTTCTTCTGCTCCAGTAAGTTCTGCCATCTTGAGGATATATTCCCTAAGAGGATGTGCTTCTCCGCTTCCGATACAGTATACCGCTTTGTCCCTGCCCTTTTCACCGATCAGGTAATAGGCGCGGCCTGCATCCTTGCTGTACAGATAATCCCACCGCTGCATTGCCGGAGTAAATTCTGTCGGTTCGCCCTTCAGCATCCTGCGAAGTCCCGAAGCGATCATCGTCGTTTCCTTCTCATGGATCCCATAAACACTGAAAATCCTCGGCCAGATACATTCCATTCCCAGTTCCCGGCAGAGCATTCCCGCGAGATGGCCGGATGCCAGCTTGCTTGCACCGTACGGCGTAGATGGATTCGTCGGACTGTCCGGTGAGATTCTTTCCACATCCATCGGACCGTACTCTGCCTGAGAACCCGCCCCGATAAAGCGTTTACAGCCAAGTGCATTTGCCGCTCTCACCGCCGCCAGTGTATAGCCTATGTTCCTGCTCTGTAATTCTGTACTTCTGTTGCGGTTTTCTCCCGTATTCCCCCAGGCAATATGATAAAAGGTATCGCATCCCTGCGGAATCAGTTCTGGAAGTTCCTCCAGAGTTTCCAGACTGCTGTCTATTAAGTGTACAAGGCTGCTGTCCGGCAGACGGTCCTGCTTCCCGGAAGCCGACCGCAGAACTGCATAGACTTCTATGTCATGTTTTACACATTCTTCGATCAGAGCCGAACCAATCATACTGGTGGCTCCTGTAACAACAATTTTCTTCATCTCTTTCTCCATCTGTCACACCTGAATCATCACTGACGCATTTTTTCCGGAAGAGGGATATACATATTTGCTTCCAGTTCTTCCCTGTCAAGGAACGGATACATATCCTCAAGCGGTGCGGAGATCATGCTTCCATCAGGAAGCTTCTTCGCCGAAGTCTTCGGCTCCGTCTTCTGATATTTTGTCACAAAGACCTCACAGACAAAGGCTCCGTCTGCATCCAGCACTTCCCTGATTGCCTCTGGAAGTTCCTTTGCAGAATGAACCGCCCTGTACGGGAATCCGTAGGCCGGCATGATCCTGGAAAGATCCGGGAAGCTTAAATCTCCACTCTCTTCTCCCACTCCGACTAACGGCGGAGCAAAATAACTCTGCTGTGTCTGTCGGATTGAATGGTAGCCCTGGTTGTTGATCACAAACAGCTTCACCGGCAGATGATTATGACGGATCGTCTGCATTTCCTGAATGTTCATCTGCAGACTTCCCTCACCTGTCACACAGACAACCGGTTTGCCCGGATGTGCCACTGCGATCCCTGTCGCCGCAGGAAGACAGAAGCCCATAGACGCCGTGTTTGGATTTGTGATAAAACGCTGCCCTTTTTTAACCTGAAAGGCCTGGCTGCCTGCCACCCTGGAAGTTCCCACACTGACCATGAGATTCTGATCTTCCTTCATGGCTTTGGAGAGTTCTTCATAGAAAGCATAGATATTTGTGCAGCCCTCTTCCTGTGTCTCATAATGTTTCTGTGTTACGACCGGATATTTTTCTCTCCAGAGAAGGCACTGGTTTCTCCAGTCCTCTCCCTTAAACAACGGATGTCCTTTATCTGCTCCACGCTTCTTTGCCTCCGTAAGGAGTCCACGGATCAGTTCCCCCGCATCTCCGACAACCGGAAGGCTGACATGGAGACTTGGCTTCTTTAATTCATTTTCATCAATATCATTCAGGATCGTATAGCTCTCTCTCGCCCAGTCCTGATACTGGAAACCTGTCTGTGTAAATCCCTGACGGTTTCCGATGGAAAGCAGCACATCACTGTTCTGCAGGGCAAAATTTCCTGCTCTCGTTCCTGTTCCGCCGCTCCGGCCCGCAAAATACGGATGGTCGGATTCTAGTGCGTCTACACTGCTCATTCCTGTCACAACCGGTACACCGAGAAGTTCTACAAGTTCATGGAATTCCCCGATCGCACCGGCAAGACGGACACCATTTCCCGGTGACAGCACCGGACGATGACTTTCCTCAATCTTATCAAGGATCTTCTCTATTATCTCCTGTGAGATCTCCTGTGGTTTCTGCTCCGGATTTTCTGCCGGATCATAAGCTCTCAGATTTTCTGTCTCAATGACAGCACCCTGTACATCCAGAGGAATATCCAGCCAGACCGGTCCAGGTCTTCCTGTAACTGCCATATAAAGTGCCTTCTCCAGATGATAGCGGATATCTTCCGGATGAACGATCATATGTGCATACTTTGTAATAGAAGAAACCACCGGGACAATATTACACTCCTGAACGCCCATGCTTCGAAGCGGAAGCCCGCTTGCCGGGACGGTTGTCGCATATCTCGCCTGTCCGGAAAAAACCAGCATCGGAATGGAATCCATCCAGCCGCCCAGGACGCCTGTGATGGCATTTGTTGCCCCGGGTCCTGTCGTCACACAGACAGCAGCCATACGGTTATCCATCCGTGCGTATGCCTCCGCTGCCATCGCACACGCCTGCTCATGATGCTGATAGGTACAGTGAAGCTTCGGATGATGACCGAAGGCATCATTCATATGCATGGCACCGCCGCCGGTCACTGTAAACACATCCCGGATTCCCCACTGTGCAATATACTCAGCTATATAATCAGATACTTTCTGTTTCATTACGCCTGTTTCCTTCCGTCCCATTTGTTTTCGCATACCATAAACTTGCCGGAGGCCTGGATCGGGATCTGATCGACATAGGTTGTCTTTATATCGGCATCTTCACCTAGATAATGACGGTATGCTGCAAGAAGTTCTTCTTCATCCAGTTTTTCTCTGTCTGCATTGACAAGAAGTTCGTAATCCTTCTCTCCCCACTGGATACATTTCGCCTGATAGACAATGCCCTCGAATTTGAGAAGCGTATTCATAAATACATGGATGGAGAGTGGTTCGCCCTTGGTGTTGTACATCAGAGAACCTCTTCGGCCATAGATCTCGACATATTTTCCATGCATCCTGCCCTTATCATCCTTATACATTCTCATGATTCCCGTATCACCGGTATCATAACGGACCATAGGAAAAGTCTTATTGTAATAATCTGTCACCACAATCCTTCCCAGTTCTCCTTCTTCTGCCGGCTCATCGCAGTCCAGCTTCAGGATCTCCGGATAAAAATTGTAGAGGTCAATGGTATATTCCGGATCCTCATCAAGCTGGATCGCAATAAAACCATTTTCATTGTTTCCATAAGAACGGACCGGAGAAAATCCAAACAGTTCTTTTGTCAGATCATAGGTCTCCTGCGGCAGTGCCTCTCCCATGGAAAAGACCATCTCCACTGACCACTTGCTGATGTCTCTTCCTGTTCTTCTGATGTACTGTGTCAGTGCTGTCAGCGCACTGGAGTAAGTAACCAGCACCTGTATCTTCTGTTTCTCGATATCCCGGCAGATTTTGTCCAGGGAATCGTCTCCCATATTGGAGATATCCACCATGATCAGATTATTTTTGAAAGATTTCCACTTACTGATTGTATTTTTTCCCTTTATCCACGCACGGAACTCTCCGCGCTTCATTCCCATACGAAAACCATTCAGTTCCATACAGGAAATAAAATTCATGTTGACTCTGCTCATTTTGTCCCCGTCGCAGAGTACGGTAAACGGAGTTCCCGTAGAGCCGCTTGTACTTAAGCGATAGAGATTCCCCTGCTCCTTGCTGTTGTCCACAAGAACCTGGTCATAATTTTCGATAAAATCACCCTTGGTCATCACAGGAAAGTCCTGCAGCTCCATCCATTCCGAGTGATCCTTATAATAAGGAGAATGTTCCTTTACATAATCCAGAAGAATGTGGAGCCTGCGGTCCACATATTCTTCTGTGACACCCTCCACGATCTCCCGTTTATTTACTTCTTTTAATTTTTTGAGTCTGCCGCCTTTTGCAGCATCGAGAAGATTAAATGCCACTCTTCTCAGAACTTCACCTGTCTGCATTGCTGCCTCCTTTGTCCTTTCCTGCCTTTAACAGTCCCAGAATAATGACTGCTGCCACTCTGAGGCTGTTCGCCCCGAGGGACGCCCAGGCAAAACCAATCATACCGTATGCCCTTGCCGCCAGCACAGAGCTGACCAGCAGGATTACAAAATGTGCAAGCTGGATCCACAGCTGCCATTTTTCATCTGTAAATGTAAGTACCAGAATAAATAAAAATGCGGAAAACAGTCCCAGGATCTGTGCAAGGTTTACCACTGTGACAAGTCCCCTGACCGAATCATAGAGATTTCTGTAAAAAAGCCATACAAATAGCGGAGTTCCCACCTGACAGGCAAGGAAGAACACAAAGCTCACGCCACCGCCTGCAAGAACTGCCTTTCCAAACTGAGATCGTGTCAGAAGTTCCTTTCTCCTGGTCAGATAGGAGATCACGATCGTGTTGATCGGAGCGATCAGAAGCACCAGAGTCTTGCCGATCAGAGAGACCACGTAATACCAAGTAACCTGCTCATTTCCCAGAACCTGCTTGATCACAAGGCGGTCCATATTCATAGTCGTGTTTGTGATCAGATACGACAGCGTAAGAAAGAATCCTCTGCCCAGTGCTGTCGAAAAATACTGGCTTCTCTGAAAAAACTGATGAAAAATACTTCCTGTCAGTCCCACAAAGACAAGGGCTGCCCCCTCTCCGATCAGATAGATCCACACCCACTGACCTGTCACATAATACACACCAAACCCGGCAAGATATCCAAGCCCGATCAGCAGATAATAAATGAAATATCTCTGGTAATTCAGATTCAGACGATATTCCACATCGCCATAATATCGAAATACAGTAAACATGAACAGCCCAAAGACTCCAACTGCCATAACAGGACCTTCCAGGCTGTTCCTCGACATCCAGAGTGCGACACCGCTTCCGATGGCCCCGAATACAAGCAGGATCCAGTCATAATCCCCGTTTGTCACGGCAAAATTTCTCCGTACCACAAGACGACTGGTGTTCAGTGCCTGTCCGACGGAAGGACACACAATTGCGATCAGTCCTGTGATATAAAGAAGACCTCCAAGCTGCTCTGCTCCCATAACTCTGTTAAGAAGCGGTGTGATCACAATCTGCAGAACTGCATTCATAAAGATCAGCCCGCCCATAGTATACAGCGTGTTTACTGCAATATTTTTTTTCTGTTCCTTTTTTTCCAATCTGTTTCCCGCCTCTCTGTCAGCCACAGATTCCCCTGTGATCCTTATATTTCTCACAGCGGTTCTCTATGTATTTACGCTTTCCGGAGGCCAGAACCGGAATCTCATCCACGATCTCTACTTTGATTCTTGCTTCCTCACCAAGATACGGGCGGATCCTTCCAAGTATCTCCTTCTGATCCATCTTCGCCGGATCTCCGTTCAGCCAGATCGTGTAATCCTTTACATCTTCCTGAATAAAGCGGTACTGCTTCACTCCCTCAATATCCCAGAGATTATTGGTGATGATATAGGGTGTCACCGCATTGCCTTTGCAGTCGTAGATCAGGTCACTTCTGCGTCCGTAAAGCTCCGACAGATACAGCTTGAAACGTCCGTTTTTTTCTTTGCGGACAGCCACTGCTGTATCTCCGTTATCATAACGCAGGATCGGAAATGCATAGTTAAAAAGATCCGTGATCACGATACGTCCCAGTTCTCCCGGTTCCGCCGGTTCATCGCAGTCCATCTTGAGGATTTCATAATAGTAGGTTTCTGTGTCGATATGATACCCTTCATTCTCCTCATTCTGGAGTCCCATGATTCCGTTTTCCTCATTGGAATACCATGCCCTTACAGGACAGCCGAACTGCTTTTCCAGAGTCCTTCGCACCGGCTCCGGCATTGTCTCGGAGATCGGAATGATTGCTCTGACACTGCAGTTGCTGCAGTCTGTGCCGGATTTTCGGATATAATCACTCAGCTCACCCAGAGCGGAGGAATATCCGACAAGACATTTCACCTTTTTCTTCTCGATCGTGCGGAACATTTCGGACAGTGCCTTCTCATCCATGCGGGAACTGTCCATCATGATCATGTTTTCCTGGATCAGCTGAAATTTACTTTTTCTGACATTGTTTACCCACACACGGATAAAAGCTTCCTTCATACCTATGTAATATCCTGCTGCCGCTCCCAGGAAAATACCGCCTGCTGTATTATGCCGGATCTTGTCCCTGTTCTGGATCATGCGGAGAGGAGTTCCCGTAGAACCGCTGGTACACATCACCCGGTTGTCCGGTGCGTCTTTGTATGTAGAAGAGATAAAACGGTCATACTGCTGACGAAATGTATCTTTATTTACCACCGGAAGATCTCTAAGTGCGATATCTTCCGGATAATCCTTGTAGAAATCAGTCGTTCTGACTGCATGTGCGATCAGATCCCGGATCCTTTTGTCTGTCTCCTCGATGGAACTGCCCTCTTTCCAGGCATAGCGGATCTGGTCATAATATTCCCGAATCTTTCCGCCCTTCATCTTATCCAGCATCCAGAAGCCTATCCAGCGAAGTCTTTCATCTAAAATCATATTTTCTCCATTCTACTGTAAATCAGTTCAGAGCTTCTTTGATCGCGTCTGCCATTGCTGAAAGCATCTCATCTGTCATTCCCGGATAAACACCGATCCAGAAGGTATCCTTCATGATGCGGTCTGTATTTTCCAGACTTCCGGAAATACGATAGCCCTTACCTGCTGCACGCATCTGGTCAAAGCATGGATGTTTTGTCAGATTTCCTGCAAACAGCATACGTGTCTGAACACCCCTAGCTTCAATCTCCTGAACAAGTTTGTTTCTGTCAACGCCCTCCTTACAGGTGATAAGAAAGCCAAACCAGCTCGGTCTGGAGTTCTCACAGGCTATCGGAAGGATCAGCTTGTCCTCCGTTCCTTTAAGTGCTTCTCTCAGATAATTGAAGTTATGGATCCTTCGCTCTACAAAAGATGGGAATTTCTTAAGCTGTGCACAGCCGACTGCAGCCTGCATATCCGTCGCCTTGAGGTTATATCCGAAATGAGAATAGACATATTTGTGGTCATAACCTACCGGAAGCTCACCGTACTGGCGGTCAAAACGATGTCCGCACAGGTTATCCTGTCCCGGTGCACAGATACAGTCTCTTCCCCAGTCTCTTAAAGATCTTGCGATCTTGTTGAGAAGCGGATTGTCCGTATAAACAGCACCACCCTCACCCATTGTCATATGATGCGGCGGATAAAAGCTGGAAGTTCCGATATCACCTATCGTTCCTGTCAGTTTTTCCTCACCATCGATGGTATAGACAGAACCCAGTGCATCGCAGTTATCTTCCACCAGCCAGAGATTATGTTTTTTGCAGAAATCTCTGACTGCCTTAAGGTCAAACGGATTTCCAAGTGTGTGTGCCAGCATGACTGCCTTTGTCTTTGGAGAATATGCAGCCTCCAGAAGCTGCGGATCAATGTTGTACTGCGGAATCGCCACATCGACAAAAACAGGAACTGCACCGTACTGGATGATCGGCGCTACGGTTGTCGGAAAACCTGCCGCAACCGTGATAACCTCATCTCCCGGAAGGATCTGACGCTCTTTGAGAAGCGGGGAAGTCAGAGTCATAAACGCAAGAAGATTCGCGGAAGAACCTGAGTTTACCAGAGAGCAGTATCTTACACCCAGGTACTTCGCAAATTCATGCTCAAATTCATTTGTGTAACGTCCGGCTGTCAGCCAGAACTCCAGGGAGCTGTCCACAAGATTCACCATCTCTTCTGCATCATAGACACGAGATGCGTACGGGATACGGTCTCCTTTTTCGTACGGTTTCTTCTGATTGTGATACTTCTCACAATATTCCTTTGTCAGTTTGAGAATTTCTTCTCTCGCCTGTTTTTCTGTCATTTCTTCAAACATATTTTTCTCCTTTATCATCGTTTTGTAAAGTATCTGAATTCCTCATTATAAAATGAAAAAGTTTCGTTCAGTTTATAATTGTCACAGAACCACTGGTAGGTCACCGGATCATTTCTTTTCCAGATTCCCAGTGAAGATTTGTTTGTAAAAACTGCCGACGCATCCTCTGTTTCAAGCTGCTCTTTCAGCTCCTTCAGAGAATCCGGGCGAACTGCCATATCACTGAAATCCATGGTAAAACACTGTGTACTCCAGTGAAGCATGCTGTAAACCTCAGCTACGTTCAGACCAAATCCATGTGTGTTTGCAGGCACAATGGCTGCAATCTGCTGTGCAAAATCCTCAAACTCCGCCGTATTATGAAAATTTTCCTTGATCTTGCTGTTCTGTGAAAACTGCAGGATTGTTCCTGTTCCCATTGCAAGCACAGAAGCCGCACAGATGACCCCGATCCCGCCACGCACGACCTCATAAAAAGTGATACGGGCGATGTTTTTCCAGCCATTTTTTTTCACAAAATCCAGTCCGTGCTGTGCCAGATAAGCTGCCAAAAGAACAGCAGAAATACTGATACAGTCAAGGTTGTGATAAGACGGACGGTTCATATAATAGACCAGACATCCAAGAGCCCCGACGCTGAGCATAAAAATCAGATCTGTCTCCCAGCGGCGATCCTCCCTGTCACCGAACCATCCGGCGATCCCCATCGCCACACCAGTCAGAAACAGTGTGATCACCGCCATGTAGGCACTCGGATAGGTCGGAAGATCCAGATGAAGGATGTCTGTCATATAGCCGTCAGAGAGCAGCGGAATCAGAAAATCTCTAACGGAATTCATCGGACTGTGCTTGGAAAGATTATAGAGATTTACGATTCCATAAGCACCTGTAAAGGCAAAGATCATGCCGGCTGCCTGTGCACCGATAGAAAAAAACAGTTCTTTTATCTTCCATTTCTTTCTTGAGAGCAATCTTGAAATATAAAGTCCCGCCCAGGATACTGTAAGAAGAAGGCCTGTCTCCGTATTCCATAAAATCGCAAGAAGACAGATCAGATATCCCCCAGCCGCGGTCAGAAGACTGCTCCTTTTTTTCCTAAGGATCACCGTTCCATAGAGAAGCAGAAGCACAGGAAAAAGCACTCTGTGCGGCCACACCTGCCAGTAATATCCACCGCGCATGCCAAGCACAGGGAACGCAAGTGCAAATGCTGCAATCACTCTGAGAATTCTGCTTCTGACAAGCATCTGCAGTACCAGAAATGCCCCGATATAAGTCAGTGCTCCAAGCCCTGCCATCATCAGCACAAATGCCCGGAAGTCACCATGTACCAGTTTCATCGGAATCTTGAAAAACAGTCCGTAATGACCGTAGATACTTGTCACATTATGCGTATACGGCACTCCCTGATACACATTGTAAACGGAATTAAAATATGCATGTGCGTGATAATTATCACCCTGTTCTCCTCTTCCGTAGATATTCGGCGTGTACATACAGTAAAAGATCAGAATCACCAGTGCCGCATAGGTAAGCCAGATGATCCATTCGCCCTTTTTCTCCGTAAGAGAAAGATTCTCATACAACCAGAAAAAGACTGCCAGTTCAGCAAGAAACAAAAGGATCATCACTGCCAGTGGCTGTGTATGCCAGCCATATTTCATCGATACGGTTCCTACCTGCTCCGTCTCCCTCGTCACGCACACGATCCAGAACGGAAGCTGTGATCCAAGAAGTATCACCAGTGCAGTCTTCTTCGCCACAGGGCTTTCAGTCAGCTTCAGGCTGTTATTTTGCCGGGATGTACTCCATGCCATTCCTGCAAGAAACAAAATACAGAACAGGACAAGCGTCATTCCATAGACCAGAATGTTGATATTTCCATGTTCACTGATCCGCTCAGAAAGTCCCGGAATCAGAAGGCAGCTCAGGAAAAAACATACTGTCAGGACCCACGCTGTCAGTCCGCAGATAATTTCTCTGTTTTTTTTCATACTCTTTCCTTTTCTATCTGTTTTGTGTCAGATATTCCTCAATCTGACGATCCGTAAATGCAGCCATATCATCTCCGTCAAGCCATGCCTGATACCATTTTACAGTCTGAGAGATGGCCTCCTTTACCTGCCAGTGCGGTTTCCATCCAAATGTACTGCGGATCCTGGAACAGTCCAGCTTCAGGAAATTCGCCTCATGCGGTCCTCCCTGACAGAGATTTTCCCAGGAAGCTCCCTCTCCCCAGGCTTCACAGAAAAGATCCGCAAGTGTACCGGTCGTGATACAGTCATCATCTCCGGGTCCCACATTGTAGGCACCTGCACGGGATGCGTCCTCGTACTGGCTTCCGGCAATCATAAGATAAGCCCCCAGCGGTTCCAGCACATGCTGGTACGGACGGGTAGAATGCGGATTGCGGACTGCGATCTTCTTTCCATCGGCGATGGCTCTTACACAGTCAGGAACGATACGGTCTGCTGCAAAATCTCCGCCACCGATCACGTTCCCGGCTCTTGCTGTAGATACTGCGATCCCAAGCTCCTTAAGAAAAGCTTTCTCGTAACTGTGTGTCACCAGTTCCGAACAGGATTTGCTGTTGGAGTACGGATCATAGCCGTCCAGTTCATCGGTCTCTCTGTATCCCCATTCCCATTCGTTATTTCGATATACTTTGTCGGTTGTCACATTCAGAAAAGATTTTACACTTTTGCACTGTCGCACTGCTTCCAGAATGTTCACTGTTCCCATAACATTGGTTTCGTAGGTGTATACGGGATTTTTGTAAGATTCTCTCACGATCGGCTGTGCAGCCAGATGAAGTACGATCTCCGGCTGTGCCTCGGCAAAAACCTGCTTCATTTTCTCCAGATCACGGATATCTCCTGTGACAGAATGCATCTGCGATTCCACATCCAGAAGCTGAAAAAGATCTGGCTGCGTCGGCGGCTCCAGTGCATATCCGGTGACTTCCGCGCCAAGCTTCAGAAGAAGTCGGCAGAGCCAGGAGCCCTTAAAGCCTGTATGCCCGGTCACGAGAACCTTTTTTCCTTTATAAAAACTGAAATCAAATGTATCCATAGATTTTCTCCTTTTGTCATAATGCCTGCAACTGTGTTTCAGGCATAGATAGTTTTATTATACTCGCATTTGCCTGTAAAGTCACTAAACAAAAAAGATCCTCTGAACATTTCTGCTCAGAAGACCTTATCCAGACTTCATAATAAACAGATGTGGAGCAAAATCCCTTACAGGATAAATTTGCGGATGATCTCTGCAACCCCATCGTGATTGTTGTCATTTTCTGTCACATAATCGCCATATTCCTGAATCCCCGGAAATGCATTGCACATCACAGCACCTACATGGGCAGCCTTGAGCATTTCGATATCATTCTGTGCATCTCCGGCAGCCACAGAGTTCTCAATCGGGATTCCAAGATAGTCGCACATCCAGCGGACAGCTTCTCCCTTAGATACCGTCTTTGGTACGATCTCAAGATAAGTGGCATTGGAGAAAAAGCTTCTCACGGTGTCAGAATATCCCTCAAGAACCTCCTCCTGAAATTTCTCAGATCTGCTCCTGTCCTTGTCAATCGCGAGGAGCTTATATGGATCCTGAATAATCGCATCTTTCGCATTTTTTACAAGTTTATACGGCAGATTCTGTATCTTCGCATACTCCCTGAGCAGTTCACTGTTCTCTATCGTCAGGATCGCCTCATCTGAATACGCCTGCATGTACAGATTTCTTTCTGCCGCTTTTTCAAAGATCTCAACTGCTGTATCTCTTGGGAAGGTTACTCCGTGAATCGTCTTTTTGTGGTAAGGATCATAGATCTGTCCGCCATTAAACGCGATGACATAACATCCCTCTCCTGTAAGTCCGACGCGCTCCGCGATCTGGAGTCCGCTCGCCAGAGCTCTTCCTGTTGATACTACGATCTTGTGTCCCGCTGCGAGTGCTTCCTCTACTGCCGCTCTGTTTCCTTCTGAAATTTCTTTATTGTCATTCAACAAAGTACCATCCAGATCCGTAAATAAAATTCTGGTGTTCACTGCCATTTGTATTCCTCCATTTGTGTACAAAAAACTAATCTGTTCCAAAATATTTCTTTATCATCTCTTCGTCCGGCTGCTCCCCGATCACTATGATGACCTTCTGTCCTTCCGCGATCGGACACTGAGTTATCTCGTGATGAGTGGCATTCAGTTCTGTCCAGTTTCCATCCGGTTCCTGTGTAAATCCCTTGATACGGAAAACAGACCCGCACGCCGGATCCTGCATGATCTTCTGTGCTGCATCACGCAGTTCTTCCCCCGAAATCTCCAGATCCATAAAATACAGAGATTTAAAAACCTCTTTCTCATCCAGACTCATTTTTTCATAATCTTCTGCTATATAACCACTGTTCAGAATTCGTTCAAAATCCTCTGTTTCAAACTGTTCCCAGTCTTTCCGGATGATTTCATCCTCTCCAAACTTTCGCTTGCAGTGAACTGCCTCCAGTGCTCTGTTCAGATGTTTTACCGTATTCTCTATGTACTTTTCGGAAGCTTCCTGCGTCTTGCTTAAGACTATACAGCCGGCATCTGCAACCTCCGAAGCCAGAATATAATCTGCTTCTTCTGACATCTTCTCATCCAGTCCTGCATCCACCACTGCGATCACGTTTCCGATCTGATACCAGCGATCCAGCGGCTCTTCGTGCAGTGCATCAAAAAACTCATCCATGTCAAAAATTCCGGAGGGCTCAATCAGAACGCGGTCATATCCGCACATTCCCATTGCAATCAGCTTCGTCTTGAAACGTCTTCTGTGACAGTCTTTGTCACATCCTCCTGACACCATTTCAAGCTCACATTGCTCTCCTTCCAGTTCGCGCAGAAGCATCATATCCACATTTACAGCGCCAAAATCGTTCTCCAGAATTCCTATATTATATCCCTGATCCATCAGATATCTGGCATATTTTTTGATAAAAGTTGTCTTTCCTGATCCCAGAAATCCCGTGATCAGATCTACCTTAACCATGTGAGTTCCTCCTGTATTTTCTGTGCAAATATATGGTGTCCTTTCTCTGAAAAATGGACTCCGTCATACACGACCGGGATCTCCCATTTACCTGCATCTGTAAATTCTATCTCCATGCGTTCTGCGACTTTTCTGTATGCTTCACCAAGCCGTCTCGACTCCAGATACAGCCGTTCCTCATCTACCCAGACCCCGTATTCCATCCGGGCCGGTGCGATCAGACGAAGAGTGATCTTACCGTCAGAAACTGCCGGCTCTGCCATGATCTTCTTAAGAAAAGCTTCCATTCTCTGTGCGGTATCTTCTGCTGTAAACTGTCTTTCCTGAAGAAGATCGTTTGTTCCAAGCATAATCCACAGCTGTACCGGAGCATCCATATCCTGCCAGTCTCTCAGCTGTTCACAGGCAAATCGAATCTGACTTCCTGTATGCGGAATACATCTTCCGCAGATTCCGTGATCCTCGATTTTCCAGTCGATTTCGCTTTCCAGGATACCCGTCCAGCGGTCTTCTTTTGGATAGCGGTCTCCTGCCATCACGCATGGGTCATAACCATAAGTATTAGAATCTCCATAACAGATAATTGTCCCTGACATTGTTTTTCCTCCGTTTTTATCTGCAGTTTCTATTCATTTAATGCTTGTCATAAGCCATGCAGCCAGTCCATATTCCAAAACAAGGATCAGCGGTATTCCTACAGAAAATTTCTTCTTTCTTGTCTTGTGGTGGAAATAACGCATTCCTGCCCATGCACCGAAACTGCCGCCCAGAAATGCCACTCCGATCAGAGTACTTTCCGGGATGCGCCACGCACCGCGTCTGGCTTTTTCCTTGTCGATACCGTACATGATAAATGCCACGATATTCACTGCGGCAAGATACCAGCCGAAATATTTCATGAAATCCATAAATATCCTCCCCTTTGTTAATTGATATGAACTATTCTTCCAATTCTTTAAGTTTTACCTGCAAAGATATAGTTTTGTATAAAACTTCCTAGTATTCATTCCAACAACTGTAAATTTTATCAATTTCAGCCTCCAATTCATCAATACGTACTTTTTGCTCCTCTTTATAACGTGTATACTCCTCCTCCGCCTCTTGCATTAGACCCTCCTTTTTTGCAAGAGCATAAAATGCCTCTCCCAATTTTATATAATGCATCGTACCCTCTTTTATACGTTTATCCAAAATCTGCAGAAAATCTGTAATGATTCCTTTACTCAACTTTCCATTCTCTATTTCTTCTATATTAAATAACCAGATTATACCTACTTTTTCTGATACCGCGTATTCAATTGTATTTATATAAGCAGAAACATTTGAACGGACAAATCTGTATGGAATATACCGCATTTTTCCCGATATATCAGATTTCATCATACTATCATAATAAATAATGTTCTGATATTCATGTTGTTTCAAAAGATTTCTGTTTTTATCTGAATCGCATTTTTTTCTTATCATAAATACCACATCTTGGTCATAACCATAATCTGTCCCTTGGTCTCTGATAATATCAGCCGTTTTTAAAACATTTTCGTCAAAAGTCATGCCTGACAGCATAATCTCATAATTTTGTTCAGATGCTTTCTGTAGAATTTCCAAAAGTATATCCTGTGACAAATCACAATTCAGAACAATTATCGGAGTAAAACTATATTCATTTGCCACTTCTTTTACCAGATCCATATCTCCTGCAGAAGTCATAACAAATCCCACCATTGAACTCGAAATATCCGAACTACTGTAGATTGCACGGGATCTTTCTTCAAGATCCTGACGAATCTCCTGGAGTTCACTTTCATAAAGTTCTGCTTCTTTCTGCAATTTCAGTATATGCTTTTGTTGTCTTTGTTCCTTTTGATCGCTTTCAAACACTAACATTCCCGAAATTATTACTAACACAAGTGCCAACATAACTAACAGTATTTTTTTCATAAAATTCTACTCCTTTCTTCTGATTTGCTGAATACCATCTTTTGAAAAAGAAAATTCTTTATCAAAAATGAATTTTTGGTTTGCCCTATGTGTTACCAATAAAACAGTTTTATCTGTCATAAGTCGTAAATTATTCAAAATCCTGTGTGCAGTCATTTCATCAAGTGCACTTGTAGCCTCATCTAACATCAAAATCGGATGCTCAGAAAAAACTGCCCTTGCAATCGCAATTCTCTGCATCTGACCCTCTGAAAGTCCCTGACCTCTCTCACCCAACACAGTGTCCAGACCTTTTTCCAGTGCCATCACAAATTCCTCCGCACAGGCAATGCGAAGAGCATTTCTGATTGCTCTGTCATCTTGAGATTGTTTCTGATTTCCAAAAGCAACAATCTCACGGATTTTACCTGAAAGAAGTTGATTCCCCTGTGGAACATAAGCAAACAGATTTTTCCATTCAGACGTCAATTGCAGGTTTCCTCTCGTAGTTTTCATATAACATTTCCCTGAATCCAAAGAATACAAGCACATCAATAATTTCAATACTGTACTTTTACCACATCCCGATGGTCCGGTAAATACAATATATTCTCCCTTATTAATTGAAAAATCAATATCCCGAAGAACAACTGGCATAGTCTGTTCTATTTTCTCCTCACCTACTGGAGATTGATAAGCAAAAAATACATGCTCCAGATTTATAGATATGAATTCTGTCTGATAAAATTCAAATGTTTGTTTTTGTGTAATAGAAATCTGACTATCTACTTCAAAATTCTCTGCTTCTATCAATCGCTCCGCACTTGCAATCATGGAATAATAACGTGGCAAATATCCTGTAATATTAGCAAATGGATTCTGCACCTGTCCAATAAGCTGAATAATCGCCAACAGATTTCCATAACTCATTGTCCCTGTTAAAATACCATACCCGCAAAATCCAATTCCCAACAAATAAGCACCATCCATAGCACCCGTAAATCCAATATTACACAAATTAGAAAAACGGTTTCTCTTCAAACGTGCAGACTTATGTTTTTTCATCAATTCTTCCGCCTGTGAAATAGCTTGTTCTTCTTTTGCAAATGTACGCACAATCAACATACTTTCTAGATGCTCCTGTAGAAAAACTCGCACCAAACCATCCGCTTCCTGAATATTCTTATGCATTTGTTTCAAAATCTTACGAAATATATAGGTAAGAATAAACATTGCAACTCCACCAGGAACAAGTATATAAAAAAAGCGTGGCTCTAACCACAAAATTGCCGCCAATGCCCCTATCAGACGCACTACCATTCCAATCATGCCAGGAATAATCTGAGTTGCGCCACCAGCTATCACTACAGTATCAGAAGTCAATCTGTTCATCCACTCTCCAGAATGTACTGCTGTAACAGATGCATACTTTCCTTTCAAAAGTGAAGAAAATAATTTCTTCTTAAAAAGATTTTCAACCGTCGCACTAGTATATTCGCTTAGGAAACGATTTAATGCACTTAACACAATCTGAAGAATCAAAATACCTGTCAGCATTGCTACGGAAATCAAGAACTGACTTCTCTCTTCTTCCACTGCCGCATTAATGACCTGACGCATCCCAATTGCCAAAAAAATACTTGACACGCTCAGAACTATCTGTATTAGAGTCAGAAACAATACCAGCCACTTGGAATGTCCCATTGTGTTTGCAATCCATTTCAAAGTGTTATTATGTTTCATAAAAATATTTTCCTTTTAATCCTTCCAAGAATTTTTACATTACAGAAAAAAAGTTTCACAGTATCATTTTTCCTCATAATGATACCATGAAACTTATTTTGAGTAAAGAATATCAGATATGCTGATTCCTGTTCTCTTTTTTTACCTTAGCTTCCGGACAGCTATATCCGCATCATTTCTGACATGATGCAGCCACCGGAAGCACCGCATTTTATTACTTCCTGTATCTGTCCTGTCCTTGCATGGATTCCGCCTATCGCATACACCGGGATTGTCACAGCACTGCAGACTTCCTTCAGGAAATCAGTTCCTCTCGGCGGCAATCCCTTCTTGCAGTCTGTAGTATAAATGTGTCCTGCTGTCAGATAAGTCGCACCGAGTTTCTGTGCTTCTTCTGCTTCTTCTACTGAATGTATGGAGCATCCGATTTCTACGAAATCATTCAGTTTCCCGCTGTTTTCTCTGAGCAGAAACAGGGGAAGATGGATATATGGATGCTGCAGTTTTCTCGCAGTTTCCAGATAGGTGTGCAGCATACACGGAACCTGATATTGTTTACATAATTCTATAACTTTTACCGCCAGTTCCTCATACATCTCCTCCTGGAGATCTTTTTCTCTGAGGATCACCGCCTTCGGCTGGAGTCTGCTGACACGCTCCATCTGTTCCAGGAACGGTCTGCTGCTCAGCTTGCGGTTTGTCACTGCGATAATGTTTCTATATTCTTCTTTACAGGTAGACATAATCATTCATGACCGGCTGAAGCTGATGGTCGAGAAGTGCCTGATATACTTCATCCACTGACCTTCCATCGGAAATTTCGAACTGGTCATCTCCTTTATCTGCAATGTCATCTCCGTGGCTTCCGATTCCTGTGCTGACGCCTGCTGAGATCTTGGTTGCCGCGATGTTTACCAGATTGTCTCTGACTCTCGCACACTCTCTTGTAGATACTGTAATGCTTGCAAACGGCATAAACAGTCGATATGCACAGACAACCTGGAGAAGCTGTGGCTCATGTACATCCATCGGATTGATCTTGTCATTATTGATGATCGGACAGAGTCTCGGACAGGAAAATGCGATCTCTGCATGAGGATATTTTCTCTGAAGGAGCCATGCGTGATATCCTGTTGCAAAAGCGTCTTTACGGAAGTCATCCAGACCAAGAAGTGCTGCAAAACCGACGCCTCTCATGCCGCCCTTTAATGCACGTTCCTGTGCATTCAGACGATATGGGAAGATTCGTTTATGTCCTGCCAGATGAAGTGTTTCATATTTATCTGAGTTGTATGTTTCCTGGAAAACCGTCACATAATCTGCTCCGCATTCATGCAGATAATGATACTCGTCGGAGTTCATCGGATATACTTCCAGACCGATGACTTTGAAGTATTTTCTTGCGATCTTGCATGCTTCTCCGATGTATTTTACATCTGATTTGGCTCTGCTTTCTCCTGTCAGGATCAGGATTTCCTGCAGTCCTGTCCTTGCGATTGCTTCCATTTCTTTGTTAATTTCTTCTGCGTTTAACTGTGCACGGCGAATCTTGTTATGGCAGTTAAATCCGCAGTAGATGCAGTAGTTTTCACAGTAGTTTGCGATATAGATCGGTGTGAACATATACACGCTGTTGCCGAAATGTTTTCTTGTTTCTACTCTTGCCGCCTGTGCGATTTCTTCCAGGAGAGGAAGGGCTGCCGGGGAAAGAAGTGCCTGGAAGTCTTCAATCGTGCGGTTGTCATGTTCCAGTGCTCTGCGGACATCTTGTTCTGTATACTGATCATAATCATAAGCATTCATTGCTTCAATGACCTGTTCCATTACGTTTGATTCTTCCATTGTTTCCATTCCCGGAAGGTATTTCATATGATCGATGCGGTTTTTTTTCATATCTTCAAGGATCACTTCGTTGACGATACTTTCGTTAAAGTGATCTCCATGATTTGCTGTATTCTCTGCCATTATTCTGTCCTCCGTTCTTTAGTCATGCAGAAATCCTGTCAGTGGTGAGGATGCACTGGCTCCTTTTTCCAGGGTGCGTCCAAGTCCGGAAAGGTATGCGCTGCGTCCTGCTTCGATTGCTTTTTTGAATGCTTCTGCCATTGCTTCTACATTTCCTGCTGTTGCGATTGCGGTGTTTGCCATGACTGCGGAAGCTCCCATTTCCATTGCTTCGCATGCCTGGGAAGGTCTGCCGATTCCTGCATCTACGATAATTGGAAGGTCGATTTCATCGATCAGGATCTGGATGAATTCTTTGGTGCAGATGCCTTTGTTGGAGCCGATCGGGGAACCGAGTGGCATGACGCAGGCTGCTCCTGCATTGACCAGATCTCTTGCTGCATTCAGATCCGGATACATGTATGGCATGACTACGAACCCTTCTTTTGCAAGAATTTCTGTTGCTTTGATGGTTTCGTAGTTGTCCGGGAGAAGGTATTTGGAGTCATGAATGACTTCGATTTTTACGAAGTCTCCGCAGCCGAGTTCGCGGGAGAGTCTTGCGATGCGGACTGCTTCTTCTGCATTTCTTGCACCGGATGTGTTTGGAAGGAGTGTGACGTTTTTCGGGATGTAATCGAGGATGTTTGCGAGGCCTCCTTCGTTTGCACGGCGAAGTGCAAGGGTGATGATCTGTGCTTCTGCTTTTTCGATGCAGGCTTTTACGAGATCGAGTGAAAATTTGCCTGATCCGAGGATGAATCGGGAGGTGAATTCGTGTCCTCCCAGTATGAGTTTGTCTTCGTTTTTGCCGCTTCCGCCGCCCATAAAGCTTACGATTTCCATAATGTCTCCTTCTTTCAGAATGGTTGTTGGGTATAGTTCTCTTGCCAGGATTTTGTCGTTTAGTTCGATTGCTACCTGTACTGGTACGTATTTGTTTGTCTCGAGGTATTCTGTGACTGATAATGGTTTTTCCAGTGTTTTTTCTACTCCGTTTACTGTGATCATGGTTTTCCTCCTGTGTTGTGATTGATACAAATGATGCCTGTGAAGGAGCAGAGTGGACAGGTTCTCGCGGAGCGTTTTTTGCTTTATTGGAACATTACGGAGTAATTTCCTGTGAAGTAAAAAAGAGTTCACAAAGTAATACACCCGTGGTGGTGCACCCCTTCATGAACTCTGTTCACTCTCATTTGTATCGCTATGAAATTGTGTGTCCCTGTTCAGATATATGTAAACGAAAAAGGGAAATACCATGAGGTATCTCCCGTAATATTCACATACGTTCAAATTCCTACGTTGGCATTATCCAAATCAGGTATAAGGGTCGAAGTTGATTACTTCCTCTCAGCCTGCGAATACAAGCTCCCCTGCTTATTTACATGGTTTAGTATATGACGAAAGTTCTTTTCTGTCAAGGTGTGTTTTGTGTGGAATGAACGGTAATATTTACGACAACTGTTCACAGTAACATTTATAACATTTACGACAACGGATTCACGGATACAGTGCAGGGAATGCCATTGCGTGCGGCTATTCGGTGCATTCGCTTTTTATCCGCCAGTCGCCCAAACTCGCTTCGCTCAGACAGTGGGCTTGGTGGCGGAAGCTTGCCTGCACCTCATTACGCCGTACTCTTGAGCATTCCCCGACTTGTTTCCGTGATCCTGTTGTCTGTCAATGTAATGCGGGAGTACTGTTATTGCAGACATAATATACCGTACATTCCCTGATTTGTTTTCGTGATCTGCTCAGTATTAATACATGAAAAGTCCGGAAAATCCGGACTTTTCATGGGCTTTTTATTTTTCAAAGAGGTCTACCAGTTCCTGGCCATCGTCGTATCCGGCATCTTTGAGCTGTTCTACGAACCACTCATCTACGCCATCTACGGCTTTTTTGAAGGAATCGATATCCATATCTTCTTTGTCTGTGATGGTAACGTCATTTTTGGTCTGCCAGCGGCTCATGATCTCTTCGTCGCCGGAACGGTTGATGTAACGTTCATATTCGACAGCTTTCTGTCCACACTCATCAACAACGGCCTGCTGCTCTGGTGTCAGTGTATCGTACAGGTCCTGGTTGATGCAGAAGAACAGGCAGTCATAGATTGCATTCCACATGGAGCAGTATGGCTGTACTTCCTGTACGCTTGCGGCATCGATTGCCGGAAGAGGATTTTCCTGTCCTTCTACTGTATTCTGCTGCAGGGCTGTGTAAGTCTCTGTCCAGTTCAGGTTTGTTGCGTCTGCTCCCCATCTCTTATAGCATTCCATCAGAAGGTTGGAACCTGCCACACGGATCTTGAGGTTCTTCATGTCATCCAGAGTCTTGACTTCGTGTTTGCTGTTGGTCAGTTCTCGGAAGCCGTTCTCTGCGATTCCCATACAATGCAGACCGTAGCTGGAAAGGATTTCCTTCAGTTTTTCTCCGGCTTCTCCGTCAAATTTCGCATCTGCGTCATCATAAGAATCATAGATGAACGGAAGGGATACAACATTGAATCTCGGATCAAATGCTGAGTAGATCAGGTTGGAATGCATGGATATCTGTACCGGGTCTCCGTTCATCAGTGCCTGGATTCCTTCAGACTGGTTTCCATTGGTCAGCTGATCTGTAGCATAAACATTGACTTTAATCTTGCCTCCGGTTGCTTTTTCCATCAGCTCACCAAATTTACGGCCGCCGTCTGCCCAGGTGCTTGTCTCTGTTGTGGAGCATGCAAAGTTCCAGGTTGCTTCCGGCCAGTCAAGGTCACTGTAGTCTGCCACAGTATCTGTAGATTCTTCTGTAAAGAGATCGACCAGTTCCTGTGCATCATCATATCCTTCTTTCTCGAGTTCCTTAACAAACCACTCATCTACACCATCTACGGCTTCTTTGAAGGAATCGATGTCCATGTCTTCTTTCTTTGTGATGGTCACGCCATTCTTTGACTGCCAGCGGCTCATGATCTCTTCGTCGCCGGAGCGGTTGATGTAACGTTCATATTCGACAGCTTTCTGTCCACACTCATCAACAACGGCCTGCTGCTCTGGTGTCAGTGTATCGTACAGGTCCTGGTTGATGCAGAAGAACAGGCAGTCATAGATTGCATTCCACATGGAGCAGTATGGCTGTACTTCCTGTACGCTTGCGGCATCGATTGCCGGAAGAGGATTTTCCTGTCCTTCTACTGTATTCTGCTGCAGGGCTGTGTAAGTCTCTGTCCAGTTCAGGTTTGTTGCGTCTGCTCCCCATCTCTTATAGCATTCCATCAGAAGGTTGGAACCTGCCACACGGATCTTGAGGTTCTTCATGTCATCCAGAGTCTTGACTTCGTGTTTGCTGTTGGTCAGTTCTCGGAAGCCGTTCTCTGCGATTCCCATACAATGCAGACCGTAGCTGGAAAGGATTTCCTTCAGTTTTTCTCCGGCTTCTCCGTCAAATTTCGCATCTGCGTCATCATAAGAATCATAGATGAACGGAAGGGATACAACATTGAATCTCGGATCAAATGCTGAGTAGATCAGGTTGGAATGCATGGATATCTGTACCGGGTCTCCGTTCATCAGTGCCTGGATTCCTTCAGACTGGTTTCCATTGGTCAGCTGATCTGTAGCATAAACATTGACTTTAATCTTGCCTCCGGTTGCTTTTTCCATCAGCTCACCAAATTTACGGCCGCCGTCTGCCCAGGTGCTTGTCTCTGTTGTGGAGCATGCAAAGTTCCAGGTCATTTCCGGCCAGTCAAGGTCGCTGTAATCTTCAATTGTATTAAAGGAATCGTTGTCATTTCCGGCTGATTTGGAAGTACCACTTCCCGTATCAGTACCGGACTGGTCTCCCGTGTAGGAGCCATTTTTTGCAAGTGCCTTCGGCAGCGCAGTGGAAGCTGCCGGAATATAGGTAACGATCAGAAGCACCGCCACACTGGCTGCGATCATCGGCATAACTGCCTTTGAAATCTCCTGCAGGGTAACTTCCAGACCTTTCTTGATCCTGATACTGATAGCAACAAAAAGGTTGACTCCAACCGGAGGAGTAACCTGTCCGATTGCAAGGTTGACTGTTGCCATAACACCGAATGCAACAACATCATATCCAAGTGCCTTGCATACCGGGAGCATGATTGGAATAAAGATGTACATTGCTGAGTTTGCATCAATGAAGCATCCTGCGATCAGGAAAATAATATTGACGATCAGAAGGAAAACAAACTGATTATGTGCAATGGATGCGAGCAGTCCTGATGCGGCATCTGCAATACCAAACTTGGTACATACAAATGAGAACAGAGACGCACTTGCAACGATCAGCATGATTCCGCCTGTTGTTTTTGCTGAGTCTACCAGAATATCAAACAGATCTCTGAAAGACACCTCGCGGTAGATCACCATACCTACAAAAAGTCCATACACAACAGATACGGCAGCTGCCTCTGTCGGTGTAAAGATTCCTCCATAGATTCCGCCCAGGATAATAACCGGCATCAGAAATCCCCAGAATGCATCTTTGAAGGTACTCCAGCGTTCTTTTGCTGTCGCCTTCTTACGGGATGGTTTGATATCATGTTTGTTTGCTTCAAGAAGTACAACGATCACAAGTGCCACGCCCATCAGAATTCCAGGAACGATACCTGCCATAAACATATCTGCGATGGAAACACCTGTGATGGATGCATATACGACAAACGCGATGCTCGGCGGGATGACGATCGCCACGGAACTCGATGTCGCCATCAGTGCTGTGGAGAACGGTGCGGAAAATCCTCCCTGCTCTACCATTGCCGGGATCAGTACAGCACCGAGGGCTGCTACTGTAGCCGGACCGGAACCGGAGATTGCTCCAAAGAAACAGGAAACAATAACGCATACGATCGCAATACCACCTTTTTTGTGTCCAACGCAGGTATCTACAAAGTCGATCAGTCTGCGGGAAATTCCGGCTTTTGCCATGATATTTCCGGACAGTACGAAGAACGGAATTGCCAGAAGAAGGAACTTACTGATTCCCGAATACATATTTGTCGCAACAATAGTAAGTGAAGTACCTGAATAAAGGATCGCACAGACGGAGGAAAGACCAAGGCACAATGCGATCGGCACACCCAGAATCAGAAAAATAAAAAATGAGATAAATAAAACTGCACTGATCATTTATTTTTCCTCCTTATCATTATTTCCAAAACAGATGTCCAGACAGTATTCAATAAAATGAAGGATCATGCATCCTGCCCCGATCGGTACGAAGGACCAGAAGATCCATTCCGGCCAGTTCAGTACAAACGTCCTCTTGCCATTTGCAAGCTGAGTAAGAACCTTGTCCATACCATATTTAAAAAGGATCACTGAAAAAACAATACTCAAAACTGTGATCAGTATCACAGAAGGTTTTTTCAGTTTTTTTGGAAGACGATCCGTAACCAGCGTCAGGCTTACCAGGCCGCCTTCTCTGCAGGACAGTGCCGCTGCCAGAAGTGTAATAAGTACAAATACCGCTACGACCAGTTCTTCTGTAAAAGACCAGGAGCGGTGGATTACTTTACGGGAAAATACATTTCCCACAGTGAGCACCAGGATCAGCAGTGTCGAGATCACAAGAACAATTTTTTCTACTGCTGCCAGTGCATTCATAAGTTTTTTGTAGACTTTCATCCTCTCTTTCCTCCCTGTATTATGATATCGGGGAAAAAATCCCCTCTTCCCGGTTTCAGAAATTTAGGCACAAAAAAACCGTCCCTCAGGGACGGATCTGATATTCCGCAACCACCCTGTTTCTCCATTGAAACAAGTACGATTCTGCAACGTACCGGCATACGCGTCTCCTGTAACGGGGAGCCTCCGTGAAAACCTACTAATCATATAGCGTTCGGTCTTCCTTCTCAGGGATGATATTCAAAACAGTGCTGCCGCCGCATCGCACCACCTGCGGCTCTCTGTAGACACACATTCTCTGTTCCTACTGATTCCCTTCTCAGAATTTAGTTTTATGCTTTATCCCTTTAACAGGACAAAGCTATTCTACAACTCTTTTTCGTCACAGTCAAGACTTTTCTCGAGATATATGAATCAACTTTTTTCGATATATATATGAATCAAAATCTCTCAAAGATTAAGGGACCGGCCGATTATTTTATCTTTTGTAATAATCGGTCAGTCCCATACACAGATCAAATTCATAATTCATTTTTTCCACAAAGCCATCTTCATTCTCTGTATATGGCTGTGCATCGTTGACAATATATCTGCCGAATTTCATTCCATCCAGCTGAAATCCGGAATTTTCCTTCCAAATTCCATTTGTTTCCTGCCAGCAGGTATCCTCTCCCGCAACGCTCAGTACAAAAACATCCACGTATTTGTCATCGTTACTGTCATAATCCATATAGTCGATCTGAGAATCAAACGCAGACAAAACCTCACGGGCCAGTTCCTCCGTCGGATCATTGCTGTTCTCATATTTCTCCATATCATACTTGGCAGTATAGTAAAAAATATCTCCGTCCAGATGAAGCTGTGAATCCGAAATATCTTTCGCTCGTGTAGTCATACTGTTCTGGTTTTCGCTGAAAAGCAGTGTTTTCAGTTTGTCAGAGGGAAGTACTCCCTCCTGAAATCGGTTATCCGGAAAATCAACCATAAATACCGGAAGCTTTACCGTCCCCTTCACGGCTGCCTCTTCCTTCGTCCCGGAAGCCATCTCCTGCTCCTGGGTTTCTGTCGTATCTTCCCCGACCTTTCGATCCTTTGCACTGCAAAAATTCACTGCCAGCATCGAAAGTACAATTCCTGCAAGTACCATTCCCCTGAATCGTTTCATAATAATCGCCCCTTACAATCAAGCCACAGAACTCTCCGACTCCCGGCAGAAAATTCTGCTTTTCCTGTAACGGCTTTTATTATACACTTACGAAAAACCATCCTGTAAATCCGGTTTTTCGTTTATGATTTCTATATCTTATTCTACATTTTTTGTTGCGACAATATCCACACCTGTATCTGCCACATTTTTGAGGATCACATCTCCAATATGAACAGGTGCCGGAACTTCGATCCCTTTCAGTGCTTTCACACAGTCAAAGATTTTTCCCTTTGGAATATCTTCTCTTGTCTTCACCGATACCATATCAATGCTGCCGCCTGCTACGCGTACAGTGGAAGTCACAATTCTTGTGGGATTGGTCACTTCTTTTCTTGCATATACGCCGCCTCGCTTACAGGTATTTCCCGTGACACCGACTACTTCTTCCCCATTCATCACAACAGTAAGAGGACAGCCCATCGGACAGCCAATACATGTCAGTTTTCTCTCTTCCATAGTCTATGCCTCCTCAATCTTTACCGTGATCGTCTTCAGATCCGGATATTTTAGAAGCTGTTCTTTTGTCAGCTTGATTTCTTCCATCTCACCCGGTGCAACAACCGGACGTTTTTTGTGGATCACTCTCTCGTCATCGAAATATGCACTGATGTAGCAGTTCGTATAAACACCGCCGACGCGGAAACGGACGGTCAGATTTTCATCCATGCGGTTCACATTGATCGTTCCGGGAACTGTGTATCTGACACCTTCGACAGGATTTATCTGGATTTCTTCTGCATCTGATTTACGCTCTTTTCCGGCTTTTACATATTCCGATGCATTTCTTCCTGCAGTTCCCGCTTCTTCAGATACGAAGTCAACCAGGTCATGTACATGCAGTACGTTTCCACAGGCGAAAACGCCCTCAATACTTGTCTCCAGACTCTCATTTACCTTAGGTCCTGAGGTAACAGGGTTCATGTCCACACCCATGCCCCTGGAGATTTCATTTTCCGGGATCAGACCTACGGAGAGAAGAAGGGTGTCGCAGCTGTATTCTTCTTCTGTTCCCGGGATCGGTTTTCCATGGCTGTCCACCTGTGCCAGTGTGACACCTTCCAGACGTTCCTTTCCTTTGATATCAACAACGGTATGGCTGAGCTTCAGCGGGATTCCGTAATCATCCAGACACTGTACAATGTTTCGTTTCAGTCCGCCGGAGTACGGCATCAGTTCTGCAACTACTTTAACTTTTGCGCCTTCAAATGTCATTCGTCTTGCCATAATAAGGCCGATGTCTCCGGAACCCAGGATCACGACTTCTCTTCCCGGCATATAACCTTCAATGTTTACCAGTCTTTGTGCTGTACCTGCAGAAAAAATACCTGCCGGACGGTATCCCGGAATGTTAAGTGCTCCTCTGGATCGTTCACGACAGCCCATCGCCAGAACTACTGCTTTCGCCTGGATTTCGAAGAGACCTTCCTCCCGGTTCATTGCTGTGACAATTTTCTGCGGGCTGATATCCATGACCATGGTATTTAATTTGTATTCAATGCCCAGTTCTTTTACCTGTTCAATAAAACGTCCTGCATATTCCGGTCCGGTCAGTTCTTCTTTAAAGGTATGAAGTCCGAATCCGTTATGGATACACTGGTTCAGGATGCCGCCAAGTTCTCTATCTCTTTCCAGGATCAGAATACTGTCAGTGCCGCTTTTTTTAGCAGAAATCGCAGCCGCAAGTCCTGCCGGTCCTCCTCCGATGATAACAATATCATAAGCTTTCATGATGCAATGCCTCCCTTTTATAACGAATCCTTGTTATGATCTGTGACAATTCTGGAATCTCCACCGGATTTCGTAATATCAAACATGCTCACATGTCGTTCTCTTGCCAGGATCTCCATGGTCTTCGGTGAACAAAAGCCTGACTGACAGCGTCCCATTCCGGCTCTTGTCCTGCGCTTTACTCCATCCAGAGATTTCGCTCCAAGAGGTCTTGCGATCGCATCGATGATCTCACCTTCTGTAACCATTTCACAACGGCAGATAATATTTCCGTACTCCGGTTTCTCTTTGATCAAGGCAATTCTGTCTTCTTTGCTGAGTGTATTCGGATTCAGAATACCTTTTCTTGTTGCAACAAAATCTTCTTTTTCTTCGAGATTCATTTTTTCTTTCAGAATCTGTGCCACCATCTCTCCGATTGCCGGAGCGCTGGTAAGACCGGGTGACTCGATGCCTGCACAATCAATAAATCCTTTTGCATCCTCCACTTCTCCGATAATAAATTCATGTCCGTCTTCATGAGCACGAAGTCCGGAGAATGAGGTGATCACCTGACGAAGCGGAATATCTTTTACATTCATTCCTGCTCTTTCAATGACCTGATCCAGTCCTTCTCTTGTAGTGTTTGTTCCTTCTTTGTCTTCAACGTCGATCGCTGTCGGTCCAAGGAGCAGATTGCCGTGAACTGTCGGAGCAACCAGGATTCCTTTTCCGTATTTTCCCGGAAGTGCGAAAATTATTTTACTCACATGGTTTCCTGCACTCTTATCTAACAGACAGTAATCACCTCTTCTCGGAGTGATATGGATTTTCTTCTCACTCACCATATTGTGGAACTTGTCTGCATAGACTCCTGCTGCATTGACCACGTATCTCGTCTGGAAAACTCCATTGTTTGTATGGACTTCCCAGCCTTCATCTATTGGTTTAAGATCCGTAACTTCCGTATCAAACTTAAACTCCACGCCGTTTGCATATGCATTCTCTGCCATTGCGATGTTCATATTGAAAGGACATATGATACCCGCTGTAGGTGCATAAAGTGCAGCGCAGGCTTCATCGGAAATATTCGGTTCCATTTCTTTCAATTCCTCACGGTTAAGGATCCTCAGCTCCTTAACACCATTTGCAATACCTCTGTCGTACAGTGCATGAAGCTTTGGCATATCCTCTTCATGCAGACATACGACCAGAGATCCGTTTTTCTTAAACGGAAAATCAAGATCTTTGGAAAGCTGCTCCATCATCTGATTTCCACGAACATTCAGTTTTGCCATCAGTGACCCTTCTGCTGCATCATAACCGGCGTGAACAATCGCGCTGTTCGCTTTGGAAGTGCCGCAGCATACATCCTCTTCTTTTTCGATCACACATGTTTTTACGTTATATCGTGACAGTTCTCTTGCTGTTGCCGCACCTGAAACTCCCGCTCCGATAATTATTACATCATACATTCTCAGATCACTCCTTAAACTGATTTGTAAAAAGAGCCTGCCAAGTAAGCGCATACTATATGCGATTATCCTGCCAGGCTCTCTCATCTCATGCCGCTACTCTTTTTAGTTATAAAAATTTAATCTTCTTTTGCCCAACCATAAGCATATTTGACAGCTTTATTCCAGCCTCTGATTTGTTTTGCTCTGTCATCGTCAGAAATCTGTGGCTCGAATGTCCTGTCAATTGCCCAGTTTTTGATAACGTCTTCTTTGCTTGTCCAGTAACCTACTGCAAGACCTGCAAGATAAGCAGCTCCCATTGCAGTTGTCTCTACACACTGCGGGCGGTTAACCGGCGCATTGATGACGTCAGACTGTGTCTGCATAAGGAAATCATTTGCACTTGCGCCGCCATCAACCTTAAGTGCTGCAAGATCGATTCCGGAATCTGCCTTCATAGCTTCCAAAACATCATTTACCTGATAAGCAATGGATTCCAGCGTTGCGCGGATAATATGATATTTGTTTACACCACGTGTGATTCCCACTATAGTTCCTCTTGCATACTGATCCCAGTGCGGTGCACCAAGTCCTGTAAATGCCGGCACTACATAACAACCATGGGTATCCTTTACTTTTTTGGCCATATATTCGGAATCCGGTGCGGAATCAATAATACGAAGTTCATCTCTCAACCACTGGATCGCAGCCCCTGCTACAAAGATAGAACCTTCCAGTGCGTAGTTTACTTTGCCATCAAGTCCCCATGCGATCGTTGTTACCAGACCATTCTTTGAGAAGATCGGTTTCTCACCGGTATTCATCAGAAGGAAACAGCCTGTGCCATATGTATTCTTTGCTTCACCTGCATTAAAACAGGTCTGTCCAAACAATGCGGCCTGCTGGTCACCTGCTGCACCTGCGATCGGAATTTCTCCACCGAGGAAGGCCAGATCTGCTTTTCCGTATACACAGCTTGACGGTTTTGGTTCCGGCAGCATGGATCTCGGAATATCCAGTTCTGCAAGAATCTCATCGTCCCATTCCAGCGTGTTGATGTTAAACAGCATTGTACGGGAAGCGTTGGAATAATCGGTTACATGAACTGCACCTTTTGTCAGTTTCCAGATCAGCCATGTCTCAACGGTACCAAATAATAATTCGCCCTTTTCTGCACGTTCTCTCGCACCCGGAACATTGTCAAGAAGCCATTTTACCTTTGTTCCTGAAAAGTATGCATCGATAACAAGACCTGTTTTTTCTCTGAACTTATCGGTAAGTCCTTTTTCTTTCAGGCTGTCACAGTATTCAGAAGTTCTGCGGCACTGCCATACGATTGCATGATAAATTGGTTCTCCTGTATTTTTGTCCCATACGATGGTGGTTTCACGCTGGTTGGTAATACCAATCGCTGCAATATCTTCCGCTGCTGCTCCGATCATATTCATTGCTTCAACCGCTACACCAAGCATACTTGCCCAGATTTCATCTGCGTCATGCTCAACCCAGCCAGGTTTTGGAAAGTACTGTATGAACTCTCGCTGAGCTACACTGCACATTTCTCCTTTTTCATTGAACAGGATACATCTGTTACTTGTTGTTCCTGCATCCAGAGCCATTACATACTTAGCCATATCTATATTTTCCTCCATTAAATATGTGAATATCGTTGCTTTTTATAACATCCAGACCTCATGATTTGTGGATGAAACTGCGATTGCTCCTGCTGAAAGAGCATCTATCACAGATTCTTTATCTGAGATCAGCCCGCCTGCAATGATCGGTATTCTCGACATCTTACAGACATTTTTGATAATCTTTGGCATCACGCCAGGAAGGACTTCGATGAAATCAGGCTTTACTGCATGTTGCTGCTGCCTGATATTCTCATATGCCATTGAATCAAGAAGAAAATACCTGAGTATTGTAAACATTCCCAGTTCCCTTCCTTTTTTGATCAAGGTCGGCTTTGTGGAAATGATTCCATCTGCCTTTGTATTCTTCTGGATAAATTCAACTACAATGTCCTTGCTGCTGAGCCCACTGATCAGATCCACATGGACCATTGCAACCTTGCCGGCTGCCTTTACCTTATCTACGATCTCTTTGACAGAACAGATATCTCCAAATAAGATAAATACCACACGGATGTCCTCCAGGGAACAACAGACTTCCAGATCGTTCATGTTTTTTACTGCTGCAATGATCGGATTATCCTCAACTGCTTCATAAAAAGAACTGCTCACCCTCTCACTCCTTGCAATTTTAAAAATTATAAAGTATAAAGTAAAAAAGAGCGCATTCTATAACAGCCTTTCGACTGATATAAATTCGCTCTCCTCTCACAGCTTCACTTTCCAATTACTTATTCAATGCGTTTATCATAACACATTGCACAATTAATTACAAGTATTTTTCAAAATAAATATACTATTTACACAAACCAAGTGTTACTGTTCACTCCGTTCACAGCAACCTGGTTACACCATCTGCACCAGCCATACATCGCTTTTTACCATGAAATATCCGATCACTACTTTGATCACTTCTGTTGCCTGTACCAGGAAATACACGCTCACGATTCCAAGGCCTGTATAGCGGGCCAGAAGAAAAGATGTCGGTACTACCACAACCCAGGTAAATACGGAATCAAATAAAAATGTGACCATCGTTTTCCCACCGGAACGCAGCGTAAAATAAGAGGCATGACTGAAAGAACAGAATGGCATAATGATCGCAGATACTGCAATAAAGCTGGTTGCAAGCGCTTTGATCTCTTCGGACGTATTGTAAATCTGTGGGAATAATCCACCAAATATCAACATTACTCCGGCAACTAATGCACAGCAGAATACGCTGAAAACAATCATCTTATTATCGGCATCTTTGGCCTCTTTTAATTTGCCTGCACCGAGATACTGTCCGACAATAATACTGATACAGCCTCCCAGCTGAATATAAATGATGTTAAACAGATTGGTGATCGTTGTTGCTATATTCAGCCCCGCAATGACATCCAGTCCACGGACAGAATAGCACTGGGTCACTGTTGTCATTCCTGCCGCCCAAAAGACTTCATTGAGCATAAGCGGAAGTCCTTTGATAAGGATTGCTTTAAACTCTGCCTTTGGAATTCCAAATCCACGATATGCACCTTCCAGATACCGGTTTTTCGCTCTGTTCGTATGGGCCCACACGATCACTATCAGCGCTTCTATATAACGTGCTATAACTGTTGCCAGTGCCGCACCGACAACGCCCATCTTCGGGATTGGACCAAGTCCAAAGATCAGAAGATAGTCCAGGACTGCATTAAGTCCAACCGCGGCAAAACTTGCAATCATAGGAATCATGGTCTGACCGGTTTCTTTTATGTTAGTCGCATAGGACTGATTTATCGCAAACGGGATCAGCCCGATCATCATGATCGCAAGATATTCCAGGCCATACTGCAGGGCAGCTTCCGTTGCCCCGCTTCCTGTTGTATCTGTCAGATATAATGATATCAGTGTGGAGCCTTTTGTCATAAACAGGAGTATTGTAGCCGCCGTCATAGTCAGTGACGCATATAACTTGAACCGGAAGGAATGCATATGTCCCTTATGGTTCCCTTTTCCAAAATACTGTGCCCCAAAAATACTCGCTGCCGATACTGCCCCAAAGATCGCCAGATTATACACAAATATCAGTTGATTTACGATCGCAACTCCCGACATTGGCTCAGTCCCCAGCTGACCGACCATAATGTTGTCAAGAAAGCTCACCAGGTTTGTGATGGCATTCTGCAGGATCATTGGCAGTGCAAGACACAGATATCTCTTATAAAAAGATGCACTGCCAATATATTTTTCCTTGAAATGTGTTAACATAGTTACTTTTCCTTTTATTTTTCTTTTTTTCCGTTTTTCTTCTTTCTTATCTTTCGAACGACTTTGCGGATCAGGACTGTCACAAGAACAAAGATCACAAGGATGACCAGACAGATAAGAACGATCATTACCGCAAATTTATTCGGATTCTTTACCAGATCGATGATATTTTTGCTGTTATCCACAACCTTACGATCGTGCAGTGACGCATAATATTCCGGCACATTTGCAATGCCGTCTCCGTCTGTATCATCAAAGGACTGCATGTATCTTGCAATCGCATCCCATGCTTTTAATTCTCTGTCACCTTCCATGATCGCCTGATCTTCCAGATTTTCAATAGGTTTTCCATCCTTATCCTTCGGTTCAAGAGACAGAAGTCCATAGGACATTTTCATCACGGAACCAAGCATCTGCCCCGTATACAGATCCGTCACAACATGATACAGCTTATCATCCTGAATCTCTATTCTTTCTCCGTCTGTCCTGGTCAGATAGCAGTCCATTACTTTATTCAGGATCATTCGATGTGGATTGTATGTAAAATTCAGTCCGCTGCAATATAATCTTGCGGTCGTCATAAAATCAGAGACAGATGCGTCCACTTCTGCCACCAGTTTCAGTTCTTTTCCTGTCAGATATGCATTGATCAGAGGATATCCGGCCACTCCATCCCTGCCAATCCCCAGAGAAAATGAATTGTATACATCTTCTACGGTAATATCACCCTTTGTATAGGTGTCACGCACGGTTCCGCTCGGAACAACAGCCACATCTACAGGATCCCCGTCATAATACTCGGAATTCTCCACTGCATAGACATAGGCATCCGACATGATATCACCGAGATTCAATTCTTCATGCTTCGTCTCCATTTCTTCCAGACTGTTGAATTCAATATCATTCTGTGCAAGAACTTCTTTTCTTGTATAACCAAAATCTGCCAGATAATTCGTATCCACTTTATCCATTAATGCATCGATCTGTTTCTGGGTTTCCTGATCCGCCTCTACATCTTCCGATACAGGAATCAGCTCATAAGAGCTCAAATCCCAGCGTCCGTCAGAATTCTGGGTCATCGAAAGGGAACCAAGATTTCTTCCGTATTCCCCGCAGGACACAATATAGGTGTTTCCGTGCTGAATTGCCTCCGGCAGCTCTGAATGTGTATGTCCGCTGATGATCAGGTCGATATCCGGAACCGCCTTTGCAAGGAGCTCGTCTTCGGACTTATTCTCATCATCCCAGGTTCCACTGTGAGAAACGCAGGCGATCATGTCTGCTTCTTCGTTTTTCCTGATCTCTTCTACAGTCTGCTTAACAGCCTCTACAGGATCTTTGAAAGACAATTCACAGGTCGGTGCGCATTCCAGGGCATCTTTTCCGAAAACACCGACAACTGCGATCTTCACGTCACCCTTCTGAACCATTACATAATCCTTCACACCATAAGTTTCAAATGCTGACTGTATCTGTTTCTGACCGTCGCTTAGACCAGCCTTTTCCATGCTCTCCCAGTCCACATTGCACACTACGATCTCAGGCAGCGTCTCACCGGAGCTTTTGGCTGCCTTCAGCATATTTGCCAGACCTTTGGAACGATAATCAAATTCATGATTACCAAACGTGGTCACATCGTAACCAAGAGATCCAAGCATCCGAAGCTCTGCTGCCTCTGTATCATATACTGTCTGGACCAGTGTTCCCATTGAAAAATCACCGCCATCCAGTATGAGCGTGTCCGGATCTTCTTTCTTTTTTTCGTTGATCAGCGTTTTAATTTTTGCAAATCCACCTACTTTTTCCTGCTTTCCGTTTACAATTGTCGAGAAGCTGTCCAGATGGGAATGCGTGTCATGCGTAAACAGGACATCTATCTGTTTTGTGCTGTCTGCCGCCTCCACCGGAATATCCATCACAGGTAAAAGCAGTACTGCGACAACAAGCATGACTGACAGAATTTTTTTCCATTTTTTCATAAACTACTTCCTTTCATTTCGAACTTTTTCACCTGATTTGAGTATACGTGATTTCCACCATGTTTGTCACGTATAATAATAAAGTAAAAAAAATACTCCCTTCCAGGCAGCAGGTTTTTTTATTTCACTTGTCTGCCTGGAAAAGAGCATCTCTGAAAAAGAAAAATTATTTATTAAATTTTCCCGCTTCAATATCATGAATCAATCCGATACGATTAGTTTTGAAATGGAAGAACGGACGCTCCGGAAGAGCAATAATGTCAACCGGCTGCATATAGTCTTCCAGACTTTCTTTTACTTTTTCACGAATATCATCAACGGTATAACCTTTATTAAGTACTACAAACAAATATGGAATAAAGCATCTGTGATGTTCCGGATCCTGCACGATAACAAAAAACTCGTCATCGATTCCTTCTACTTCTGCATCTGCAAGACGGTTTTCCATCGGCAGTGTTGCCAGTGAACCTCCGCCGTATCTTGGTGCTTCGCCCCTTGTCAGAGCATAAATTGTTCCATCTTCTGTCATATAACCGATGTCACCGGTATGCAGCCACCGACTGCCATCTTCATGGATTTTGATCGTTCTTTCCGTTGCTTCCGGATCATCGTATCCCATCATTGTTCCCGGACCACACTGACAGATTTCTCCCATTGTGTTATACGTCAGTTCTTCATCTGTTCCAGGTTTAAAAATAGAAATCGTTGTAAGAGGCATCGGTATACCTACGTTTCCATCTTTTATCGGATGAGCTGTTAATGGCAATGACATGTTAGATCCGGCTTCACTGCATCCGTAACCAGTTGTAAAACGGGCTTTACAATGATGATCTTCCAGAAATTTCTGAGCTCTTTTTAACTGGTTGTTGTTGTAAGCCTCACAGCCGGCACCTGCGGAAAACAGATGAGACATATCATAGTCATCCGGTACACGTCCGTTTCTCATGACAATTTCAATAAACATCGGAATCAATGGCCAGCAGTTTGGTCGATAATGCATCATTTCCAGATCAACATCTTCCGGTGCAACAAATGGACTCAGGATTAGAAGTTTATCAGATGCCAACGGCATCAGAAGCATCGCAACAACCACCGCTACCAGTGATGGAGTCAGCTGTGTAACCAGCCAGGTCGGACGGAATTCTGAAGAAGCGCCATAGAAATTCATCTGATGCATATTGCCAATCATTGTGTGTGCAGAATGGATCACCTGCTTGGATGGTCCTGTTGAACCACTTGTATAGGCCCTGAACAGCGGTCTGTCAATGTTTTTCTCTGCCTCCACAGTACCTGAAAACTGTTTGCCCTCAGAAATAAAGGCATCCCACGACATCGTATAAGGTCCATAAGCAGGATAGTCGGTATAAAGAGATTCCAGATAGTTCCAGCAGTAACCCGGCAGCCCGGTTCTCATGGCGCTGCGGATCGGACTTAACAAGACTGCTCCTCGAATGCCGGCTTCCTTACGGTATCTGTTTAAATCCTCATGTGAAAGAAAATCATGTGCAATGATCATTTTTGCTCCGGATTTCTTGACTGCCTCTATGTTTTCCCCAAGTGTGTTATCTCTGCAGAGAACAGATGCCCCTATCTTTTCTGCTGCCAAAAACAGATAAATAAATTCAGGAACAGCTCTCAGGAAAACCGGAATCTGATCTCCTTCTCCAAAGCCGATCGCACGCAGAGCTCTTGCAGTCAGATCAACCTGCTCTTTTACTTCCTTCCACTGTATATCTCGTCCATAATAATGTATCGCTGTCACATCATCACCAGGACATCTCTCCATAAGATATTCATAAACTGTCTGTTCCGGAATCACAAGCCCCTGTATCAGCTGTGGCGGATAATACTGCATCCATGGTTTGTCAATACTCGGTTTTCCAGTCATTTTATTCATAACATTTTCCCCTTTCATATTCTTCCTGAGTAAGATGGGGACAGTTTAACATAGAAAAAAATGAACGGACTTGAATTCTTATGATAAATAGCGTTAAAAATTGAATGAGATATCTGTCTGAATCTCTGTATTATGAATCATATGGCCAAAAAATCTTTGTTGCTCTGCCGACTCTGACAGACATCTTTCATCTTGAATATTCCATATATCCTGGAAAAACCTGTCAAAAATACTCGTCATTTCCGGATGAGTAAACAATGCCAGATTATTTTTTCTGTTCTCTGTTTTGGATATTAAGTAAGAATTGCTGTCCGAAAGGAAAATGCATTGTGTCATCTCATACTGATAATCCGTCGTCAGTCGTCCACTGAGCAGTTTTATCTCCAGCGGACTTTCTCCATTTTTGCACAACGACTGTAAATACCTCAGATAAGTTTTTACCTGTGCTAATGAAAGCCTGATCGGATAACCAAAAAAATTGACTTCTTTTTCAACTACAAGCTGTGCAATGGCTTCCTTGCAGAAAATGACTCTGGATGGACTTTCCGCCAATACTTTCCGGGTCAGTGCATGCAGATACCGCAGCTGTGCTTCTTCTATTTTACTTTGTTCATCCTCATGTATGCCTTTTTTCAAGGTCGCCAGCAGTTCTTCAAATAATTCATCCGGCAGAAAATGTTCTGTCAGATGTCCTATATACCAATTCCTGTTCATAGCAAGCATCGAACGCTGATAAATATGTTCCACGATCAATTCGTCAATTGTTGACGGGCGGTAAAGCAAAGCATCTCTTGTGCACGATTCACGCAAAGTCTCAAACATACTCCGGCAATGCGAAGCCTCTGTACTGACATTGACAGCCATGCATTTTTTATCATCCACCAGCATACCGCTGATCATAAATTCATCCTGAACAGAAAAAATCATCCGTCCTGCTGCCTGACTGCTTTTATATAATCGAAAATCAACTCTTGACATATCTGATATGACATTCATCAAAAACATGGTGTCTTCTATAATATTCATTTTTTCAGGCTGAATATAAATGAGCAGGGAAAAATGGACATCCGGATATGCTCTGTATACTTCTCTTCGCATACTTCCCTGTATGATCTGCATACGGTATTCATGTTTTAAAGCCATCAGATCCATCTCTGCCGCAATGTTCAACTGTTTCACACGTCTGAGCACCGGATGATGCATCTTCACAATATACTGGGCAGGACTTAAAGTCATAAAAAAGCTCATCTTCGGCGCAACCAATGTACCATATGTTTTCTGTAATTCCATCACATAATTATATTCTGCCTCTAAATTGTCATAGATTACAGCCTGCAGTTCTTCACAGTCTGTAATCTGATAATTTGCACTCAGCGTTTCCAGCCCGCTCTGCGTGCTCTGTCTGACAATTTCCTGGCTGATTCCCCGAAGCACCTTCTGTTTTGTTTTTTCAGCCGGAAGTATTCGCCCTGTAATCCATTTGCTGATATAACTCGGATCATATCGAAGTGCTGTTGCCAGAGAAGAATTCTTAACTTCTCCCATATTGATCAGTTGTTCCAACAAAATACTGAAACGATTTTTTTCTGTTGTTTCCATACTCTGCCCTTCTTCAGTACAAATATTTTTCACTTTATTATACTCTCCGTCTATTTTCGCATCAATGCCAATTTGTTGTCATATAATTATAAATACACAAACAAAGCGGACAAGTCCACTTCAAATTCCCTGAATCCCTCAATCTTTGAGGGACTTACTACCATCCCGAATAGTAACCAATTTGTAGCCATCGAAAAGAAAAAATCCCCAGAAAACCTTGTAATTCAAAGTTTTCTGGGGATATGGATATTATTCAAACTCTACAAAGACTAACGCTTTTTGTTTAGGAATTATTCTCTGTAATGTTTCTCGTTCTTTTGATTATTTGATATATCCATATTATCCTGCCTATACGAGCTAATGTTATCATTTTGTTATCGGCATTGATAACACCTACTCGATAACTGTGGATAATAACTATATGTAGCATGTCAAATTATAAGCTATTTTGCTTAGAGATTCAACACAAAACTGAAATTTTACTTTTCCTTATATTCATCTGGTATTGCTATTTGAAATGTTTCACACAACAGCATCACATCATGCACATCATTTTTATCGTGTTCATATCCCAAATGAAGCATTACCTGACTCAATGGTTCAATACAAGAAACAGTTATATCTCCAACTTTTCCAATACCGGAAAAAGTTTTTGATGGAAATATATCTCCCTCATAAACAATTCCGTCATCTGTAAATTCAAAACAATGTAAATCAATGATTCTTTGTTTATCATCTTTCCAGACAGTATGACCATCCGTTGTATAATCAGTATTTACTTCCTCAAATCCATGCTGCTTAATCACATAAATATAATCATGATAATGTTTCAGTTCAACAAACAAATCAATATCATTGTGTATTCTTGATTCTCTTTTAAGAAGTGCATCAACACCCCATCCGCCATCTAAATATACTTTAATTTCGTTTTGCAAAGCATATTTTATAATTTCACATGCATCTTCTGTACGTACCATAATCTATCCTCCAAATTCAAATCTTTGTATGCTTTCCAACTCACTAAAAGCCTGAAATTTGTCAGTCTTTCATCCTTTTTGTTATCAATCACCAATTAGCTGTAATCCATTAGGATTTAGCTGATATATTTTATCGCACACCTCTTCAATATACTTTCTATCGTGAGAAATGCTAATGACAGCCCCCGGAAATTCTCGGAGCATTTTTCTTATTACCGGACCGGACAATGGTGAAAAATTTCTTGTCGGTTCATCCAGAATAAGAACATTTGCACCACTTAAGCTCATCCTCAAGAGAAGCACTTTCGCCTTTTGTCCGCCTGATAACTCCCGAATCGGATGCTCCATTTCATCTGGTGTGTATTTAAGTGAACCAAGGTATGTTCTAATTCTTGTACGCTCTTCTTTATCTCCTGTTTTATCAAGGTAATCAACCGGTGTAACATCCAAATCCAGCAGGTCTTCATAAGTTTGAGGCATATATTCTGCTTTAATGTCATTCCGATTTAGGAGTTCTTCCGCTATCTTTTTTAGAAGAGTCGTTTTTCCTGCCCCGTTGGCTCCTATCATACAGATTTTTTCTGAACCTTTTATTTTTAAATGAATTCCTTCTGCTAAAATTCTTTTGCCATCCGGAGTCACAAGCTTTGAAAGTTCATATTCTATGACCGTTTTTCCTGCGGGAATGTGTGAGTTTTCATCCCCTAATTTGACAAAGATTGCTTCTTCCTGTTCCGGCATCTGAGTCATATTTTCATCTTCTTTTTCAAATCTTCGTTCCATTGCCTTAACCGTATGCATTTTGTCCTTTAAGTTTTTGGCAACAGACGGTGCTTGTCTGGTACAACTTCTTAATGCACCTTGTACACTCTGCATAACTCTTTGATATTTTTCATCGCGAATCTTTTTCTCCCTACGGTCACTCAGTGCCCGCTGTTTTTGGATTTCAAATTTATGAAGCCGTTCTTCCACATAGCGTCTATAGGGAAGCTTTGCCACGGTATATCTCGCCTTTGTTTTTCGTATAATCTGCTCGATATGTATCACCATGTTGGCAGTACGCTCTATCAGCGTTTCATCGTGTGAAATAAAAAGCACAATGTGCTTCCAGTCATTTATGATTTTTTCCAGTAATGTAAGCGTCGCAATGTCGATGTCATTGGAAGGTTCGTCCAACAACAGCACAGAAACATCGCGAATGAAAAGCCTCATAAGTTGTGTCTTGACTTTTTCGCCTCCTGAAAGACTACCCATTGTCTGGTTACTGTAGAAAAAATCATTTTTCATTCCAAATTTTCCCGCAATAACAGACAATTCTTTAGGCGTTTTCTCCCAGAATATTTCCTCTTCAGAAAAATATTCGTATATTGTTTTTTCCTTATCTTCATCGAGCATCTCCTGCGGAAGATAACCAAGACGTTCGTGTCCCATTATCCTTTCCCCATCTGCTTCTATATAGTTTTCTACAAGCGACGGATTGTATATCCACTTCATTAATGTCGATTTCCCATTTCCCTCTTCTCCAATAATAACTGCCTTATCTCCATCATTTAGCACAAGGTTGAAATCATTAAGAATTATTCTCAGGTCTTTTTTATGTGTTAAATTTAATTTTTTTATCTGCAACATTAAAGTTTCTCCTTTTCGAAGTCTGAGCCAATTATTATTTTGAACACACAAAAACGAGTCTTTTTTGCATACGCAAAAATAGACTCGCTAAATAGACCCTTATTTCTTTTCCAAAAGGAAAACAAAGGAAATGCCTCTTGCGATAATCCAACTTAAGCGTACACAAAACAAACCTATTCTCTACAGGCTCAATAACTATATGTGTCTTACTTAAATCAAATTATCTATTAATCATTTCCTCACCTTACACAAAATGTGCCTTTCTTTCTTCTAATGGCAATACTATCATACTGTATTTTTTGTGTCAATACATTTCACCTTATGGAAGTGCAAATTAAAATTTTCACTTCCTAATTATACATCCAACCATTACGAAATTCAATCTTTCACAACCTCTTTACAACCACAACCACAGCACTCCAGCAAACGCAGGAGCACCATACCGTAAAACGCTTATGTGTAAATCAACTCCGTTCCTACAACTTCCCTCACACAAGCCTGAATATTATTCATTCTTCCAATCCATTCGTAGGGATTATCTTTCTTTAATTGTTCCGTCACATCTTGTCTGTCGGCATATTCCTTTACCAGTCGAAGAAACATATCCTCTGCTTGCTTATCGACTTCTGCAAGATAACTATGCAGCTTTCCGCTTGTCAGCAGGTTCATATATAACACTTTATAGTGTTCCTTTAAATGCCTTGCATGTCGTTTCCCCCATAAACCAATCGGCTCTATTTCTTCTTCGGCTGGTACTGTGATGTTCGGCAATAAATAATCACCCACCTGTCTATAAGTTCCGCCCATTTCTTCAAAAATTGTCTTTGTCATTTTCCTTTTCCTCCTGTGATTTTTGTCTATCGTGATCGTGTATTATCACGCTTGCGACCTTTAACTGTTCTTGCCTGCTCCAACAAATCATCTATCTGTTTGCGACCAAAAACCTTACGGAGCAGGCTGTAATCTTTATTTTCTGCTTTTAGGATTTTGTTTTCTTCGGTCAATCTTTCATTGACTTTCTCCAAACGCTGATTGGTGCGGTATAACTGTGCATTCGCTGTATTCAGCCTATGATAGTTGTCCCACCCCTCAAAGCAGCGGGCAAGCACCGTTTTGACAAGTTGCTTCAATTTCCTTACAACCGGCTCTGCCATTTTGGTTTTATATGCCTTTGCAGTCATAAATTTCTCTGGTTCTGGCAACTGATATTTCGGTGCAGTATCAAGCTCTATTTCAAGATTTGACAGCTCGTCTTTTGCCTTATCATAGTTCAATACTCGTTCCGACAACACATCAAATTCAATCTGTTTCTGCTCGATTTTCGCACCTAATGCCGCCACTTCTTTTTCTCTTTCCTGCTTTTTATAATCCAAAACAGAAAGATGTTTTTCGTGTGTGCCTAAATGTTCCCACTCAATCCCATAACGTTCCATCACCGCCGCAAGCTGTTCTTTTTCGGACTGTATCCATTGCGACCACTCCGTATCGCCACGACTGCCGCCCTTAAAACCTTGCGTTGCAAGAGCCTGCTTTAGTGACACTCTTGTATCAAGTCCACGCTTGCTGCCTGTGGTAAAAGGTACAAAATCTATGTGCAGATGTGGTGTAGCTTCATCCATATGCAGATGAGCCGAGAACACCCGAAGCTGTGGATTTCGCTCCTGAAAACCCTGATAGTATTCATCTAAAATCTGCTTTGCCAGTTCTCCGTTTTCCGTATCGGCGTTCATATTTCCCTTACCGCCCACCTGTAAAATGATTTCGTGGAACGGTTTTTCCTGCTTGGAACTTCGGATTTTTTCATAATAATCTTTTATCTTTCGGTCTGACCTTATCTGCTTGGCATTGTATCTTTCCAATGCTTCATCAAACAATTCGTGATAAACTGTCTTTATATTTTCATTGCAGTAGTCGATATTGAGATGAGTACGAGTTCCGTCTACATTTTCTGCTCGGAACTTTCGGCTATTGTGATTGACCGAGCCTTTACCGACCATTGCACTTATCGTTCTCTGCATTTTTTCATCTCCCATCTGTAAATTTCAACATTCTCAGGTTTTGTTACTTTTGTCAAAAGTAACGCAAAAGCACTTTTGACGGGTACACCCATCAAAAATGCGACCTGTAAACAGGTTTTGCGTTCTCCGAAGGCTCTCCGAGGGGTGAGCGTGTGCCGGTGGCACACACGCCTGCGAACCGACCGAGCCAGCAGGCGAGACCAAAGAGCCGCCTTTGAAAAGGCACTCTCTGCACACTCCCCTAAACTTTATCCGGTGTCAAAGTGTGACGATGGTGACAATGTTTTTCACAGCGTGCTGCTCTCAAAAACATTGACACCTTTGACACCGTTTGTCACGCCGTCTGCTCGGTTTCTTTCCAAAGTGAAACCTTTCTTCCGTCGTGTGTGCGGCTGTTCTGATAACGGATACCGTAATCACGAAACAGCCTGCTTGCGTTGATACTGAGCCTTAAAGAAAGTACATTCGGCTTTATATCCACCGCAAGCCTTTCGCAAAGTTCCGAAGCAGTTCCTTCCCATCTGTCACTTTCCGAAAAGAGCGTATCCGCTATCTTCTCAAGCAGAGGTTCGGGCGGTTCTTTCCACATCTCCGTTTCCGATTTTGCAAAGTTCCACACCAATCGCTCGCTGTCCCTTACAAGATGGATTTTCATATCCTGCTGGTCTCTGCCAGCAACATCAAGTGTGGCATTGTTGGAAGTACGCTTGTCCTTACTGAGAACAAATGCACCGTCTGCCGCACCCATCAGACCATTCGTGCCTGAAATCATATCGAATATATCTTCCGATTTTTGTTTGCGTGTATGATGAACAATAAGCATTGAAACCTTGTAACTGTCTGCCAACGCTTTCAGCCTTGCCACAACATCATAATCACTTGCGTAGCTGTAATCTGCTCCGCCTGCTTCACGCACACGCTTTAAGGTGTCTATGATAATCAAGCCTGTGTCTGGGTGTTCCCTCATAAACCCTCTTATCTGTTCTTCCAGTCCGCCATTGACCGTTTTACATTCCGTTGCGAAATACAGATTGCCTGTCTCCTTTGCACCGAACATCTGAAACAATCGCTTCTGCAAACGTGGGTAATCATCTTCAAGGGCAAAATAAAGCACCGTTGCCTTACGCACCTTATACTCCCAAAGCGGTGTGCCTGTGCTGATATGATAGGCAAGCTGTGCCATCATAAAGCTCTTTCCCACTTTCGGGGAACCTACGAAAAGGTAAGTTCCCCTTTGGAGCAGACCGTCGATAAGTGGTGTCTGAACCTCAAACACCGTATCATACAGCGTTGTCATTGATACTGTTTTCAGATAGGAAGGGTCTAACTGTCTGAGTATTTCCCTTTGCATTTCTTCAAAAGATTGCTCGTACCCCTTGAAATCCGTATCCTGATTGACTATACTATTGTCAGTACATTTGGAAAGTGACTGTTCCGCATCTGTTGCCGCAGATACATTTGGAATAGTCATTTCTTTTTTATTCTCCATTCGCATCCTCTCCTTTCAAACCGCCGAGAATAATGGAAATCAGTTCTATTACACTCAGCAGTTCATCATCCACACCTTTTCCTGCTTCAATCCTTTTCAGTTCCGCAAGGACTGTGGCAAATTCCGTTTTCAACGCCTTATACACTCTCGGATTGCCCTGTACCACCACATCCTGATTTAAGCAACGGCGGTAACAATACTCCTGTTTTGGCAATCCTGATAGAGCTACAGCTCTGTTAA